>Ga0209317_1000284_pt1 | contig 65270 bp, 35 predicted proteins | sample RifGroB2_FD_183994 | JGI IMG/M metagenome (GOLD analysis project Ga0209317, IMG submission 183994) | Soil microbial communities from Rifle, Colorado, USA - Groundwater B2 (SPAdes) (version 2) | ecosystem: Environmental > Terrestrial > Soil > Unclassified | place: Rifle, Colorado | collected...
CGTTGGAAACCGGGGAACATTGGCGTGGTATATGTCTTATTTGGCATGCGCCATTATGCCATAACCATGCTAAATACTTAACATAAATATCTAATTAGAAGATTATAAGATTCTCACTTGAAACCTTAAACTAGCGCCATTCGGGACAGAACAAGGAGTTAATATATGATTCCGAAAATGGCCCACCCGATTCTCATAACCGGTGGAACCGCGAATGAGATTTTGATTGGTTTGAAAAGGCTCTCGGATTTTGAGCTATCGAAGGAGCAGGAATATATTTGCTTGAGAGTACTGTACAACCTTACTAGATATGCCACCTTGCCAGACTTTATCAATGGTTGTGGTAACCGCTCAAAAATGGGAATAACCAGGAAACAAATGGAGATAATCGAGCCTTTTGTTGAGAACGTATCCGAATTTGTCTGGTAGTGCTGTCACGCGGGAAGCAGTGGGGTGAATTGACAGGTTGATAGCATCAGACGATGGAATAGGTGAGAAATAAGGCGGTTGTGTCTGGGGAGACGCGAATCGCCTTTTTTCATTGTCCCGGGCGGAGTTCCGGGGACACCCCGGAAAACCAGATAAAGGAGATGGCCATTGAGCGAAGGACTGGAGATCCGACCGGTGAACTTAATGGCTCCCCCTCTCCCGCCCTTTTTTAAAGGGAGAGGGGGAGCCATTAAGTACTGCTTGATTACGGCGCGGTAATGGCGGTTGAGTTCAAGGTAACCGCCGTCTGTGCCAGTGCCCTGCCGTCCATCTTGGCACCGGTGTTCAGTGAAATCAGCGTTTGGCTAAGGAGAATCTCCTGGAAGTCAACCGCCGTTCCAAGGGTCGCCTGACCGGAGACCTGCCAGAACACACTCTTGGCCTGTGCGCCGCCGATCAGGGTGACCATGGCGCTGTTGTTCACCATGAGATTGCCTGCTATCTGGGAGATAAAGACGTCGTCCGGGCCGCCCGACTAGATCCCGCGCAGTCAGCACCGTATTCCATCGACAAGCACCCGTTTCTGGATCCCAAGTGCCTCTCCAAGTGGCACCAGAGCGGTATCTGGTGAACGGAGTGCTACCGTAGTGTTGAAATCTCCGGTCTTAATGGCCCGCACGGCGGCTGCGCAGAAGCGCAGGACATAAACCGCGACCTTTCTATTTATATCTAATGAAAAAGACGCTGCCAATAGACCACAAAATGAGACACAGTCTAAATAGATGTGTCTTGGGCATTCTCCCAACCCACAGATATCACAGCAAAATAAAACAGTAATGATCATCAGGTTAGGATTAATAAAACGTATTGCTGATACAAATTTATTTAAAGTTTTATCCGCATTTGCCGAATTGTTAGTTTAAGCTCTGAAATACATCTTCACGGATCATATTTCACAATAGCCTATTGCTGTAAGTAGCTCATTTCACTCTAGCCACAGACAAAGGCGTCTTCAAGGCTTAATAACCACGCCAGGAGACTGCCCTATGAAGAACTGCCAGAACAAAATCACCCTGAAGTCCAAACTCATCGCAACAGGTATTACCATCGCTTTTGGTTTAATTGCCCTCTTGATAACTATGAGGGTTTCTACCGAGCAGATAAAAGTCAACGGCCCTCTCTACCAAGACATAGTCAGGGGAAAGGATCTGATTGCCGACATACTCCCCCCACCAGAATATATACTCGAATCATATCTGGTGGTTTTACTGGCAAAGACGGAAAAGAATACTTCAAAAATACCACCGTTGCAGGAACGCCTGAAGAAACTCCGCGCTGAGTACGAGGACCGCCACGCCTATTGGGTTAAAGATCTGCCTGACGGAGAGATCAAAACTCTGCTGTTGGAACAGTCATACAACCCCGCGGTAACCTTTTACGACGTGGCTGAAAAGGCCTTCTTTCCCGCCCTGACCACTAACGATCACGAACAGGCGGACAAGCTGCTGTTTGAGGTACTGTCCCCGACCTATCTGGCCCATCGAAAAGTCATCGACGAGATTGTTTCCCTCACGACTGCTCAGAATGCGGAGACAGAAAAACGCGCCTCCACCATGCTGCATAGCTCTAAAGTCATCATCATTTCCATTGGACTCTTCTTCTGCGCAACAGTGACGTGCATATTTTACTTCATCATACGTAACATAACAGGGCAGCTTGGTGGTGACCCCAGCTATGTCGCAGAGATTGCCAGAAAAGTTGCCGATGGTGACCTCTCGCTCCAGGTAGTCGTGCAAGGAGGTCCAAGCAGTGTGCTTGGCGCAATGCGGGAAATGGTGGATAGCCTGCGGCAGATTGTCTCCCAGGTAACGGGGTCCGCCGAGAGTATCGCTTCCGCTTCCAACCAGCTCCATTCGGCAGCCGATGAGATTGCAACCAGCAGCGAGGAATTAGCCTGCCGGGCCGCAACGGTCGCCACCGCAGGAGAGGAGATGTCGGCCACATCTAGCAGCATCGCCCAGAATTGTCAGTTGGCGGCTGAAGGCGGGCAACGTGCGAGCAATGCCGCGCAAGCCGGCACCGCAGTGGTCAATGTAACTGTCCAAGTAATGGCCAGGATTGCCGAGCGGGTCAGTGCGACCGCGCTGACCGTGCAAAGCCTGGGTGATCGCTCGGACCAGATCGGCGCGATTATCGGCACCATCGAGGACATTGCCGACCAAACCAACCTCCTCGCGCTAAACGCCGCCATCGAGGCGGCACGAGCCGGCGAACAGGGCAGAGGATTCGCCGTTGTCGCCGACGAGGTACGTGCGCTTGCCGAGCGTACAACCAAGGCGACCCGTGAAATCGGCGAGATGATCAAGGCGATTCTGAGCGAGACCAAAGGGGCTGTAACAGCGATGGAACAGGGAGTACGTGAGGTTAAAGCCGGGACAGGCGAGGCAGCACACTCCGGGCAGGCGTTGCAGCAGATACTGGAGCAGATTAACGACGTAACCATGCAGGTGAGCCAAATAGCCACGGCAGCCGAGGAGCAAACCGCCACCACTAGTGAAATTTCAGGCAACATCGTCCAGATTACCGAAGTGGTCCAATCTACGGCAAGAGGCGCAGAGGAGTCAGCCCAGGCAGCCGGCCAATTGGCACGACAGGCCGAGGACTTGAAACAGCTGGTTGGAAGATTCAGATGCTAGCGAGCGGATGAAGCGGACGGACCTTGGGAAGCAATTTCTCAGCAGGAATGGATTTCATAAACGGGACAGATCTATTTTTACCTGAATGAACTATTTAGTCGCGTGGTCATTAGAAAGAATTAAATAGGATCTGTCCCGTTTCCCATTGTTGTAAGGGAGACTTGAAGGCTCCCCCTCTCCCGCCCTTTTTCAGAGGGGGGGAGAGGGGGAGCCCCGGCTGTCTCGTTGAGACCTTTAGGCTTTCCGTCCTATCCTCGCGGATAGTTTAAGTATTTTACGTGTATCAGTCATTTGATTTTATATATGCTGACAACCGGCGTTACCCATCAGTCCCCAAAACAGATCCCTAGATCCCGCGCAGTCAGCACCGTATCCCCATCGACAAGCACCCGTTTTTGTATCCCAAGTGCCTCTCCAAGTGGCACCAGAGCGATATCTGGTGAACGGAGCGCTACCATGGTGTTGAAATCTCCGGTCTCAATGGCCCGCACGGCGGCTGCGCCGAAGCGCAGGGAAAGGAGACGGTCGAAGGTGGAGGGGGACCCGCCTCGCTGCAGATGCCCCAATACCAGAGAACGGGAGTCCTTGCCGGTACGCCGGGTAATCTCTTTGGCCACATATTCTGCAATGCCCCCCAAAAGCACATGCTGACGGCCGGCCTCCCCTGAACCTTTAGCAACGACATCGCCACCTTTGGGAATTGCCCCCTCGGCCACGACGACTATGGCGTACCTGTGGCCATTCAGCTCGTTATCCATCAGCTTGTCACAGACAATTTCGATATCGAAGGGGATCTCCGGAATGAGGATGACGTCGGCATTACCCGAGATACCGCTATTCAGGGCGATAAACCCTGCATTTCGCCCCATCAACTCAACCACCATCACCCTGTCGTGAGACTTCGCTGTGGAGTGCAGCCTGTCGATAGCTTCGGTGGCAATGCTGACTGCCGTATCGAAGCCGAAACTGGTCACCGTCCCCCCCATGTCGTTGTCTATGGTTTTGGGAACACCGATCACCGGCATCCCCCTTTGGGCAAATTGGTGGGCAATTTCCAGACTGCCGTCACCGCCGACCGCAACCAGCGCGTCGAAGCGCAGTCGCCGGAAGTTGTCCAATACCCTGTCCGACAGATCACGCTGTTCCATTTCGCCTGCTGCGTTGGCGACTGGCATCATGAAGGGGTTTCCCTTGTTGGTGGTGCCCAGAATGGTTCCCCCCAAGCTCGCGATGCCGTCCACCTTTTCCGGAGTCAGGTGGATCAGTTCATCGGTGTTCAGGAGCCCGGTATAGCCACATTTAATGCCATACACATCCCATCCCCTGTTGCAGGCAGCCATGGTGACAGCCTCGATGACGGCGTTCAAGCCGGGCGCATCTCCACCGCCTGTGTTGATGCAGATCCTCAATCTCTTTGACATGTTACCTCCGCTGTAGATAAAGACACGATCACCTGTTTAAGCTTCCCGCCTAGTCCTTTAAGCACCGTCGGCAGCAATGACTTCCACAGATGGAGCTGCGGAGGGAATAACAGAAGCTTCCGCCTACTCTCCAAACCGAATGACATATTCGTTACTTATCGGCTGATCATGGCCCAGGCTTAATTTTTTAGTTCAAAAAAAACAGTGAGTGGGGTGGATGACATATTTTGCATTATTCAGCAATCACTCGACGCTAAACCGTGATCTCTTTGTTATTCGACCATCAAGGAAGGCCTATGCCAGGCACCTCCTTTCCTGCTGTAACCGTCAGACTAGCCTCATCGCTGATACTTACACCAAAAAGGGAATAGCGCATAGAAAAGAGTGGCGATTAATTTCCTTCCTGATTGGTGCTGATCTGCAGCTCGTATCAGTACCGTGAAAAGTCCCCCTTTGAAAAAGGGGGATTCAGGGGGATTTGCCTTAAGGAGCCCTGGGAACTCCGAGCGACCGGGTAAAATCCCCCCCGCCCCCCCTTTTACAAAGGGGGGAGGTGTTATGCTGCAGATCAGCACTTATCAGGATTTCCTTTGGGAGTGGAATCAACCAAACTGCCTTATGTCGAGAGGCTTGGCCGGGGCTCTGCGACGGCGGAGATGAGATTAAGGTTATGAATCTGTATCCGGCAATGATATGCTGACATCCCTGACGGATTGTCCAATATTCCTAGTACCCGCTGACGAGCTCAGGGTGCTGGAGATGAAACTAGCCGAATACGAACAGATGCTGCGAAACCTGCTGGAACGATGAGCACGCGATACCCGATCTTTCAAGTTTTCCCTTTCCGCTGAGGAACAGTCTATGAAAAGCGAATCCTTTGTAATACATGATGCTTCAGCTTCTATAATCCAGGCACCACTGGCCACCCCGTTCAGGATTGCCACCGGGCAACATGACGAACTGGCCAATATCTTCCTCCGCATCCGGACCAGTGACGGCATATGCGGCTACGGAGAGGCGGCCGTTGCGACCCACATTACCGGGGAAACAGTGGCCGCAACCCTGGTCAATCTGCAGACCGCGGCCACTGCCTTGCGTGGGCGCAGGATCGACGCTCCTGAGGAGGTCTGCCGGGAGTTCGCTCCGGCCTTTGCTGGCAACCATGCAGGCCTGGCAGCCCTTGAAATGGCCTTGCTGGACACTTCCTCCCGCGTGCTGGGTATCCCGTTTTACCGGCTCTTCGCTCCGGTTGCTGCCAAAGAGCCGTTGCTGTCGTTTGACACTGACATCACCATCGTGATCGGCTCCCTCGACGAAGCCCGGGCAGCCGCGCGGCAATTTGCGGGACAGGGATTCAAGGCGTTCAAGATCAAGATCGGCAGAGACGAGGAACTGGACTTCAGCCGCATCCTGGCGGTGCGGGATATTGCACCAGACAGCGAACTGATTCTCGATGCAAATATGGGATTTTCTGCCGAAACGATCGTGGCCTTCCTGAATCGACTCGATAAACACGCCGTGCGCCCGGTATTACTCGAGCAACCGGTTCCGAAAGACGACTGGGATGGACTGGCGTCGATCACGGCGGCCCTGGCCGGGAGTGGCACGCTGGTCTGTGCCGACGAAAGCGTCGGCTCTCTGGACGATGCCCGACGGGCCATTGACAGCGGCGCGGTCAGCGCCATCAACGTCAAGTCCATGAAAAGCGGCTTTCTGGAGGGGGCCGAGATCGCCCGGCTTGCCCGTGGTCAGGGGGTCAAGCTGATGCTCGGGGCGATGATGGAAAGCGCACTGTCGATCACCGCCTCGGCCCACTTTGCCGCCGGTCTGGGCTGTTTCGACTTCATGGACCTAGACACCACCTTCTTCCTCAAGGGAGCGCTGGCACACTCCCCGTACCTTGACAACAGCGGCAGATTCGACCTGCGCCGCGCCGGTCCCGGCATCGGAGTGGAGCCGCACTTCGCATGATCACCAATCCCGTCCTCATCGTCGTAGTCCTGATAGCCATTGAGACCCTGGTCCTGGTGCTGTCTCGCCATGCCCGGACCAAGCGCTACTTTGACCTGCTTCCCGCGGTGTTCTGGATCTATTTCCTGCCAATGCTCGCCGCAACAACCGGGTTGATCACTTCGAAAAGCCCGGTGTACGGGATGATCACCACCTGGCTGCTGCCGGCGAGCCTCGTGCTGTTGCTGCTGCCGGTGGATCTGAAGGCGATCCTGCGGCTGGGGCCGACTGCGCTGGCAATGTTCTTCATCGGTGCCGCCGGCACCATGGCCGGCGCTGTTCTCTCCTTCGCCTTGTTTAAGCCGCTGATCGGCAGTGAGTTCTGGTCCGGCTTTGGCGCCCTTTCGGCCTCCTGGACCGGCGGCAGCGCGAACATGATCGCGGTCAAGGAGGCACTGTCGGTTCCCGATGCGGTCTTCGCGCCGATGGTGATTGTCGATACGGTGGTGCCGTACCTCTGGATGGGGATCATGATCGCCATGGTCGGCCTTCAGCCTGCCTTCGACCGCTGGAACCGCTCCGATCGCACCATACTGGACCAGCTCGGCGAGCAGGTCGTAACACATCTTGCCACGCACGTGAGCCGCCGGACCCTGGTCGGTATCGTGCTCTCCCTCGGTGTCGCCTTCGCGGGGAGCACAGCGGCACATCTTGTCGCCCGGCAGCTGCCGCAAATACAGGACGTGGTCACCAGCTACACCTGGACAATCATGATCGTCTCTCTCATCGGCATCACGCTCTCCTTTTCCCCGGTCCGCAACCTGGAGCGCTCCGGCGCCACACGGACCGGCTACGACCTGCTCTATTTCGTATTGACCGCGATCGGCGCCAAGGCATCTGTTGCCAGCATAGGGTCTGCCATGGTGCTTATTGCCGCCGGACTGGTGATAGTTGCAGTTCATGCCGCGTTCCTGCTGGTTGGCGCCCGCCTCATGAGGGCGCCCATGTTTCTGGTTGCGGCGGCAAGCCAAGCCAACATCGGCGGGGTCGCCTCGGCGCCGGTGGTGGCCGAAGTCTATCATCCGGGTCTGGCCTCCGTCGGCCTGCTGCTGGCAATCCTGGGGAATATAGTCGGCACCTGGTTGGGAATTGTATGCGCGCAGATATGCCGCATGATGTAAAAAAGCAGTAGGCCAACCGACCGAGTGGGGACGGTCTTCACCGCCCAAATGAATGGGGATCAGCTATGGTAACAGTTTTTGTCAGCAGAAAATTTTCCTGGCTCATCGCGGCTGTCTGCCTGGTTATAACGTCTATTTGCGTAATGACCCTGATGCGGACCAATTTGTACCTCCCCCCTTTAGTCAGAGTGGCCTTATGGCTTTTTATACCGGTAATGATCTATGGGTCGATAGTCGGCGTGCGCCAATTGCTGAAGCCTCCCAAGATGTTTTGCGCCGACCGTAAAGGGGTAACTATCTACCACGAGTCCAGGCGTAATAGATATACAGACAAAGGAGTGTTCCTCCCCTGGGAGATCGTGGGTAATCTGACACTGGAAAAACTCCGAGTTGGTGGAGACCCTCCCGGAAGGACCTGGATTATCTTGTGCACCCTGAAAGTCCCTGCTCCATTTCCTGTGCAGGCGCACAGTGCTGCCTGGTCCAATTCATGGAATGATCTAACCATCTGCCTTGATGCATTTACCGGTACCGTGTCTAAACAGGAGCTGCTTGACAGACTGATTCCTTTATGGAGGGCAGGCTCGAAATAAAGGAATAGCGGTGTCAGAAAAACGATATTGCACAACCAGACATCCAATGATACCTTTGGAAGTACAACAGGAGGTACAACCGATGTCCAAAGTACCCAAGATAATTCCCATCTCAGACCTGCGCCAGGACGCCAGCGGCGTAATTAAGCGTGTGGCTGCTTCGCGCGACCCTCTGTTTATAACGCAGCGCGGGCGAGCCACTGCCGTGATGGTCAGCATGAAAGAGTACGAGCACACGCAGCATGAACTGGAAATTCTGCGGCTGCTTGCTCGTGGTGAGAAGGAAATCGAGGCCGGTGTAAGCTTCGATTTGGACAGCGTGCTGGCCGAGGCTGATGCCCTGCTAGCGGAACAACAATGAAGATTGTTTTTACTCCATCGGCACGCGACCAGTTTCTGCAGGCACTTGCCTATATCCGCCGCGACAAGCCGTCTGCGGCGTTTTCTTTCCGGCAGAAAGCGGAGAAGGCGTTTTTACGGCTTGGTGATTATGCCGAGTCAGGGAGGACTCTCCCTGAATTTCCGGACATTAACTATCGCGAGGTGATCGTCAATCCCTATCGGTTTTTCTACCGGGTCAAAGACGACGTTGTCTGGGTTGTAGCCGTGTGGCATGGCGCCCAGATTCCCGACAATCCTGCAGAGGATACGGGGCCATAAGAGGGACATAGGTGGAGACTCCACTCAGCCCTGCGCATCTGACAGTTTATTCTTCAAGTAAAAGTAAATATTCAAAAACAGGCAGCACCGGCCAAACGAGAATAATCTCAGCCGATATCACAACAAGAAAAGGATTACCATGAATACCTTGCCAAAATGCCCCACCTGCAGCTCTGAATACACCTATGAAGACGGGGAGATGTACGTCTGCCCGGAATGCGCCCATGAATGGACACAGGTTGCTGCGGAAAACTCTGACGCCGACCCTGTCGTGCGGGACGCCTTCGGGACTATATTAAGCGACGGCGATTCGGTTACCGTCATCAAGGATCTGAAGATCAAGGGTTCCTCATTGTCAGTCAAGGTCGGAACCAAGGTGAAAAACATCCGCATCATCTCGGGTGATCATGATATCGACTGCAAGATTGACGGTATCGGCGCGATGCAGTTGAAATCCGGGTTCGTCAAGAAGGCCTAGCGGCGGCGGGAACGATAAATGGACCGGGCCTTGAGCGGCCCGGCCAACTTACTTTAGGTGCCAAAACCCTACTTCAAGGGATGTTCCACCATAAAATCTTCGAAGGCGCGCAGCATGTCGAGGGCGGAAAGCATCCCGACCAGTTCTTCTTCCTTGTTGAGGACCGGAAGAGCGCCAAAACGGTGCTCGATGAAGTAACGGTTCGCCTTCTTGATGCTGTCGTATGTGTAGACTACCTTGACGTCGGTGGTCATCAGATCCTTGACGACAAGGGAGTCCTCCAGGTTGTAGACGTGGGCGACATCCAGGTCCTCGTCGACCCACTCGGGACGGCGCAGGTCGCGATCACTGAGGATCCCGACCAGACGCTTGGCATCATCGAGAACCGGCACGTGGCGGATCCGCTTTTCTCTCATCAGGAAAAAGGTACTGCGAATGCCATCTTCGGGGTGGGCGGCAACAACCTTGGGGGTCATGTACTTGCTGATTTTCATACGACGCTCCTGACGTGAGAGTGAACTACCTGGGGTTTCAAGAAGCCGGGAATCACAGAGGCTTTTCCTCAAAGGCGACATGTGAAACAATGCTGAACCTATCGGCGCGGCACCCGACAAACTTTAATTAAAATATCGGCAAATTGGGCGGCTGCTGCCTCAGTTCTGAACACAGGAAGGTCAGCCGACATTGCCGCGGCAATTTCGGTCACGCTTTTGAGGGCTATTCAAGCCAGCAAATCTTCACTCCCTCCCGCCCTTCCTCCTCTTATACAAGTGTGAAGCGTTGAGTGAAACACCTCGTAGGCAGGCTATTTCTGGAAAATGCTACCGTCGTGCACGACCTGCCAAAGGCGAGCGTCCGACCGCAATAACCTGAATCTTGATGCAAGGAGCAATCAATGGAAGAAAGAAGAACCCACCTGACTAGGAACAAGACCATAGCCGGCGGCTTGATGGTCTGCGCTGCCGTACTGTTTGTCGTTGCACGATTAAACGAAGGAGACGGATGGGAATGGGTCGCCGCTTTTTCAGAAGCTGCCATGGTCGGCGCGCTGGCCGACTGGTTTGCGGTGGTCGCCCTCTTCCGGCACCCCCTGGGAATTCCCATTCCACATACGGCCATTGTCCCCAATAAGAAAAACGCCATCGCGGAGAACCTGGCTAACTTTATTCACGACAAGTTTCTTGCCACCGAGGCCCTGGTTGCCAAACTCAGGGAACTGAATCCGGCCGAGCACCTTTGCAGCTACCTGGTCTCCAGACAAAATGCCGACTGGCTGGCCAAGGGGATTACCCGGGTGATCGGCGACTCCCTTGATTTCCTCGACGATGACCGCGTCCGCAACGTGCTGAAGGCGGCACTGAGTGATCGGGTGGAGAAGTTCGACCTGGCCAATTCGGCAGGGGTCCTGATTGACACGCTGAGAAAGGACAACCGCCATCAGGCGGTGCTCGATGACCTGCTGGGCCGCCTGGCGGGTTGGCTGGCGACCGAGGCGGCGCAACTGAAAATCGCCAATTTCATCGACAACTGGCTGGACACCGAATACCCGATGTTGAGCAAGTTCCTCCCCAATCGTGATCAGTTCGCCAAGGGCGCAGGTGAAAAGGTAGCAAAAAAGGTGAACGAGTTCATCCAGGAAGTAAACGCCGACTCACAACACGAGCTGAGGGAAAAGTTCGACAGCAGCGTCGCCGATTTCAGCTCGAAGCTCAAAAGCGATCCGGCATTAAGATCGAAGATAGACGAGATCAAGCGCCAGGCAGTCGACAACGCCCAGCTCTCGGACTACGTGAAAGCCCTGGTCAATGACATGAAAAGCTGGCTCAGGGAGGATCTGGACGGATCCGACTCACGAGTGCAGAAAAGGGTTGCCGAGTTTGCCGTAGGCTTGGGCGCTACCCTGTCCCAGAACAAAGAGCTGAAGGACTCCATAAACGAGCACCTGGAGACGATGGTCAGAAACTATGCCGGCACCTTGCAGGAAGGGATAACGAAGCACATCTCAGGCACAGTCAAACAGTGGGACGACAAAGACTTTGTGGAGGAGATTGAGCTGAGCATCGGCTCGGATCTGCAGTTCATCAGGATGAACGGCACCCTGGTGGGCGGCGTGATCGGTCTGCTGCTCCACTGGGTATCCTTGCTTTTGAAATAGGCCGCCGGGTAAATGACGAGGGAGATGCATCTGACCAAGAATCGGTCGGGTGAGCTCCTCCCATAAAGAATGCAACAGCAACCCAGATAGCCGCAGCAGTCAAAGCAGATAGTATTTCCCAGACTATGCAGCTTGCGAAAGAGGCTGCACTTGTTGCATCCTCTTTGCCAGTGTTTTTTCCGCGGTCTTCAAATCATAGCTGGTTTGCAGGTTCATCCAGTAGGTCGGTGTCTGGCTGAATACCTTGCCAAAAAGTAGAGCGAGCTCTGCCGTAACAGGGCGCGACCCCTTGATAACATGCGATATGCGCATGGGGGAAACTCCAATTGCTTGAGCAAAAGCATTTTGTGACATGCCAAGTTCATCAAGTATTTCTTTCAGGAATACGCCGGGATGTATGGGGGGAAGACCGTTTTTGATAGCCATAAAATTTCTCCTTAATGATAGTCGACTATTTCGACATCAGTTGCTTCGCCGGTGGCAAAAACAAAGCATATACGCCACTGGTCATTAATCCTGATGCTCCACTGTCCTGCCCTACCGCCGGAAAGTGCTTCAAGGCGGTTTGATGGAGGTATCAGCAAATCCAAAACCCGCTTGCATTGTCCAATTGCGTCAAACGCATGATCGAGCGTGCGATGATTTCCGCAGGGAACTTTTTGGACTTCCCTCGCAGGAAATATTGCCGCGGCAGGTCAACTCAGCAGCTGTTAGAGCAATTGAGCCTCCAGAAAAAAATAGCGTCATAAGCATTGAGCTTATGACGCTATTTTTAAAATCGGGGGCTATTCCGAGAGCTCTATCCCTGCGCACCTCGTCCGGTGAACCTCTGCGTTTTAATATCGACACCTTGCTTTAGTTCACCCTTTTCGACATTTGTGATTACCGGAGCGGTCGGCTCGCCGTAGCCGCCCATAAACTCGCCGTCCGCAGGCTTGCCGCCGCCATAATGGGTTCTTGCCTTCAGATAGTAGGCGCCCTTGCCGCTGAGATTTATGAAGTACTTGCCATCTTTCCCGCTCCCCTCTGATGCGTACTGCGGCTTGCCCTTCATCTCCGGAGACAGGTAGGCAAACACCCGCACTCCTTCAATCGGCAGACCCTCTTCATCGGTCACGGTTCCCTCTATGGCGGTCATCCCCTTTTCATATTTAACCTGTTTTTTCTGGAAGGCAGTCGCTTCGGAGATGGTCCCTATATTAGTTATTCCACCAGCTTTAACAGTAAAAAATCTAGCGGCACCCTTCTTATCTCGGCTGTAGAACTGCAGGTCGCCCTCACGGGGCGGCCCGACCGTACCCTCGCCCATCCGTTTTCTCATGACCAGATAATATTTCCCCGCAGCGACCGGGACCGAGAATTTTCCAGCGCTGTCGATGGTGGTAATTACATCCGGAACCCGCAGGTATTTGTCTCTGGCAGGCGGAGGCCCGACCGCCGTATTGAATAATAAAACCTGTGCATCAGTCAGCGGGCCGTTGCTTTTGGTTATCCATTTGCCGGCGATGGTCCCTTGCTTGACATCCGCTGCCTGGCAAACAGTCGCGGCGGAAAGCACTAACAACAAACAGTAAATAACAAGTTTTTTAATCATAATTCCCCTCTGCTAGAAATTGATGCGGGCAGTGCGGCGGGCGTCCTTAACGAATGGTTACAATCTTCCTGATTTCAAATTGGTGCAGCACTTCCGGTACCCGAACGGTCTTACCGGTTGTAGAATAGGTGAGTTTTCGAATTTTGGCCAGAATTTTCAACTAGCTGCCGCTTTCCTTGCGGTTCCTGGCAGAAAGCTGACAGTGGCCGGTCCTGGCCACGCTGCAGCGCCTTTTACAGCCACGCCCAGAGTATGGATCCTTCGGTCAGCCAGCGCTTCCACGCATGCTTACAGGCACCCGGCGCTACCGCAAGGCCGGCTTTGGGAGCCAGGGCCGCCTTAGCCTAGAAAATGGTTTCCGGGTTTCGCCCGTACAGCCGAAAAAGAATTCCCGAACAGTCATTCGACTCCAATAGGCTGGCTTCAGGCAGAACCTGTCTAAGCTGACTCAAACTCCACATTGCAACTCCTATTTGGTTGTCACATGTGCAGCTCAGACTGCATGGAAGTACCCTGCCCCCAAAGGTATCTCACCGCAGCAGGTTGTACTTTAGTATGCATCTCAAGGCAGAAAACCCGTCCTTCCAGCTGACCTTCTTGCCTTCCTGGTAGGTTCTGCCAGCATAGGAGATCCCGATTTCATATATACGGACATTCAGGCGGGCAATCTTGGCCGTTATTTCGGGTTCGAAACCGAAACGGTTTTCTTCGAGGCTTATCTTCTCCAGCACATCGCGCTTGAAGACCTTGCAGCCGGTTTCCATATCGCTCAAGTTCAGATTGGTCAGCATATTGGACAACAGCGTTAGTAATCTGTTTCCTACCATATGCCAGAAGAAGAGCACCCGCCGGAAATCACCGGTAACAAAGCGGGAGCCGTAAACCACATCCGCCCTGCCATCCAGTATCGGCTGGATAAGTTTGCCGTACTGCTCGGGGGCGTATTCCAGATCGGCATCCTGAATTATGATGATGTCCCCGCTGGCGTGACGGAATCCGGTCCGTAGGGCCGCGCCCTTGCCCATATTACGCTCATGGCTGAAAACCAAAGTATTTTCATCTGCCAAGCCCTGAAGCATCTCGGCTGTGCCGTCCGTGGAACCGTCGTCCACGAGGATGATCTCTTTGTCAATGTTCACCCCTCGGACACGGGCGAGAATCTCCCCGATGCTCGGTTTTTCGTTGAATACCGGCATGATGACCGATATTTTTACAGCTGTCACAGGTACTCTCGCGTGGTGGTCGTAATCAGTCTGCATTTTTGCCCCCTTGACCTAATCAGCCCATCTAGTTATCGGCATGATTTCTTTCACCGTGCCACCAAGGCAACTTTGGGCAACCATAGGGCAACCATTAGATTGGGGTGCAATGTGCACTTGACACTGCATCTGGCTCCCGACATGCCTATATTAATATCACCGCCGGCAACTGAACCTTGCATGATTTCCCTTCCTGTTCGTCGAGGTTTTCACACAGCAGCATCAAACCAGATAATGGGGCCTCTTTCCCCCCCGGAGCGTCGGAAATCTTCAGCGGCCTCCTTTGCCCTTCCCAGCACCTGCAAAGCGAGCCCGCGATGATGAAAATAGGTCGGATGTGGAAAAGATGAAATCGCCCGGGAAAAGTCCTCGACAGATGCCTCCAGCAGGCCTGCAGACCTTAAAGATTCCCCGCGGAAGGCATAAAAATTATATTGATAAGGCTTGAGCGTTTCCGGGAGCAGACCCAGTGCCAAGGTAAAATCCTTGACAGCATCAGGATAACGACCGATGGAATGGTAGTACCTGCCCCGTTCCTTGTAGCTGATGGCAGTTGGTTGCACGTCAATTACTCGCGTCCAGTAAGTCTCGGACGATTGCCACACGGCAAAAAGACGAAGCGTAATAAAAAAGAAGAGGATGAGCAGGCCAGCGGGCGCCAACAGCATCAGAGAACGGCGCCACCACCCCTTCTGCCTGACAGCAAAGTGCACGAGCAATCCCGAGGCGACAATGGCAGGGGCTAAGGAAGGAAGATAGGTAAAACGATCGGCAAAGGCCTGGTCGCCATTCTGAAAAAATGCGAGTACCGGCAACAATGGCAATAAAAAACAGAGAAGGCAGGATTGAAGCCATGGTAAACGCTTACAACAGAAAATAAAGAGAAGGAGAATGACCACTAGAAGAGTTTTAACCGCATAAATAGGCGAGATCGGGTCGGGGATCACATAAAAGGGACTCAGGTTAACCGGAAAGAAGAGCATGCGGCAATATTCCCAGACCGCATTGCCGGAAACTACCAAGCGCTGACTCAAGGGAAAAACATCATAAGGAACGAGATGTTGGTTCCTGGCAGCAAAAAAAATGGTGACCAGCGACAGGGCCGCGGATCCCGCCAAAAATGGTATTTTCTCCAGAATGACAGGTGCAATACTGCCACGGCGCAACCTTCTCAGGGGGAACCAATCAAGCACCAGCAGCATGAGCGGCAGCACGACGCTCACGGACTTGGCCATCAGCGACATCAGGAACAGGGCAAGAGAGAAACGGAGCTCCCAGCTGGCGTACGGGCCACCGGCAGCCGAAGCCTTTACCCTTGCATATCGAAGGTAAAAGTGCATTGAGCCGAAGGTGAAGAAACCATTCAGAACATCCTTACGTTCGGTGACCCAGGCCACCGACTCAACCCGTAGCGGATGCAGGCCCCAAAGCAGTCCGGCCAGGAGCAGTAAGGCGGGATTAAAGCATCCCCCCGCTCTCTCCAGCCCCGGCTTTTTCCCGTCCGGTCCCGGGCTCAGCAGCTGATCTGCAATGTACACCACCAGTCCGGAATTTATAGCATGTAACACGATGTTGGTGAGGTGATAACCAAAAGGGTTGTATTCCCAGATATGGTAATCGACAGCAAGGGACAACCAGGTAAGCGGCATCCACCATCCCAGATGGGACTCGGTGAACATAGAAACTAGGCTGTCTATGTTTAGCTGCCTGATGAGCGGGTTGCTCAGAACATAATCTGGATCATCCACATTCACTAATCCAGCACCAAGCACGTTCAGATAGACCAGCAGTGTGGCAATGGCTACTACAAACGCCACGAGCGGAAGCATCTTGTCATGCGACAGATCGGCAATTTTTCTTGTCTGCAATTTTTTTTGTTGCATATTCCTTCCCCTGACTTGTAACGAGGAATCGGAGCGCATGGAGCCCCCGACTTTCAGCAGCAGTGGCAACAGCAAACATACACTTTGATCAAACTTCAGGCAACGAATAATAGTCAGTCCCGCCGCTTCTGCAGCGACAGCTAACAGAAAGCCTTGCATAATCCCTATGACCCGATCATAATACCGGCACTAATCAGACACTATTTAGGAAGTCCAGCGAGATCGGATCCATTAATGCCCCTAGAGACCATTGAATCAACTTGTCGGCGCGGTTGCAATCCGTTTAAGCAGGAGCGAGCCGTAGCTGTCATTATCGGAATACCGGTGGTGCTAGCCATCTCCTTTTTTTTGGTCTGTCAGGTGTCGGAATACGACATCTGGTACCACATGGCGATGGGCCAGCAGATTCTTGGCAACGGTAAACTACCAATCATCGACAATCTATGCCTGCTAAACCTGGGGCGACCAATACATGCCCACCTCTGGCTGTTTCAGATCTTGGCAGCTGCCGGTTATGCTGTTGCCAACTTCTGGTGGCTTCAGGGCATGCAAATCCTGTTCTGGGGTGCAACTTTTCTTTTTGTTTACCGCAGCACGCGGGTCTGGACGACCCCCCTGGTCGCCTGGCTGCTCCTTCTGATCGCAGCCATTGCCTGCGAAGAGCGTTTTTCCATCCGGCCAGAGATCGTATCCTATCTGATGATCGCGGTATTTTACTGGCGCCTCCAACAGAAGAAGTATCACTCAACAGCTGAAATAACCTTTTTTGTAGCATTGCAGTGGATCTGGACCAACTCCCACGGCCTTTTCCCCATCGGCCCCTTTCTGATCGGCTGCTATCTAATCGGAGCCGCGATAAAAGCCAAACTGGCAGGCGAGCGGGGTGAGCTCCGCTCCCTTGGGATTCTCACCGCCAGCGTCACTTTGGCTTGTTTCATCACACCGAATGGCCTGGAGAACATCCGTTATGTCTGGCTTCTTGTTACCACGGTCAGTCCGATGGCATCGGAAATGTTTAAATTTGATTCCTACGCAATGTACGAGCTGGCATCTCCACTCGGAGAGACAAGCCGTCATCTGATTCCATTCTGGTTCTACCTACCAATAGTGGCTGCATTTCTGATCACTCTAGCCGCGGCGGCCCGTAACCGTTGGCAAAATCTTCCATTCGAACGCATAATCATAGCCCTGGCCATGCTAGCTACCTCCATGACCGGCATGCGAAACATGCCTATTTTTGTGATCGTTGCCGCTCCGCTAACCGCCGAACTACTTTCGCTGCTCGACTCCGCCTTCATCAAAAGGGTCTGCTGGTCGGCAGTTGCATCCATTGTGGCCGTAACCGCGTTCTTCTGGTCTCCCCGTCCAGCCTTGAACCAACTGATGACATGGACACCCTATCGTTTTGGCATAGGACTCTCGACCGACTATATTCCCTGGGGGCTTCCCGCCTTTCTTGACCGCATGAATTTTTCAGGTCCCATCTTCAACAGCCAGACCCTGGGCGGATTCTACTCCTACTATGGCTATAATAAGAGAATTCCATTTTATGATTATCGACTGGAGGATTACGACCAGAATGAGCTACTGAAGGTTTACAAGGCGACCTTTACTGCCGTCGCACAACCGTCCGGTTGGAAAACCCTGATGCGGCGCTACGGCTTTCAAGGGATTCTGCTGGAGAACGGATCAACCACCGAGACAGCTGGTTTGCTGCCGCTGATATCCTCTGACCCGAACTGGCGCCTGGTCTATCTGGATTATGCGGCTTCCTTCTGGATACGCGCAGATGTGGATCAAGCTTCTCCGGCCATAGGCAGTACCACAGTAATGAATCTCGTTGCCGGAATGGGTAATGCCGTGCAGGCCGAAAATCTTGACAGTTTTCTCGAACAGTCCGGGCTGTACCCGGAGATAAGAGAAGAACTTCTTGATAAGGCGACCGGGCGTTGGGACAATGCAGTGCTTCTGACCAATGCCGGTATAATTAAAATGCGTGCCGGTAATTATAATGAAGCAGAACAACTCTTTAAACGTCTCCAGAGCATCAAACCGGACTCTCGTGTGACACTTGCAACTCTCGCCCAGATCGAGTTGATCAGGGGAGACACAGAAGCGGCCGAACAGTACCTCAGAAAGGCACTCAGACACTACCCAAATGATCCAGATCTTCGCCAAAACCTCAACGCCGTTCTTAAATTAAGATAGAAACGCCGCAAGAGCAGAAAGCCGGTTGCACACATGCAGTATGAAATTCTTCCGTGGTGAACCTCGCTAGCGCCCTCACGGCATATTCCGGGCACCAGTACGTATTGGTCCAATTTCCGTGGAGAACCGTTCAAGGATCATCTTCAGCACCAGAGCCGGTTCGATCGACTGCATGCAGACATTGTTGCCGGCGCAGGGAGCGGTCTTGGCGTTGAACACGTTCAGGCAGGGGCTGCAATAGATGTTCTCGTAGAAAACAAGGTGCTGCTGCCCTTGCGGACCATAGAGCGTAGGCGTCTCCGGGCCGAAGAATGATGTCGTGGGAATGCCGAGCGCTGTCGCCAGATGGAGTGGACCGCTGTCATTTCCGATGAAAAGCCGGCAGCGCCTGATAATCGCCATCAGCTCGCCCAGCGAGGTCTTGCCGGCCAGATTAGCGACATATTTTCGGTCATCAAGACCGTCCATCACCTGCGCAACCTGCGCTTGGTCACCCTCCGCCCCGATAAAGACCAGTCGGGCATCAACCCGTTTCAGCAATCCGCGGGCCAGCTCAAGAAAGAAATGCAGCGGCCAGCACCGCTCCAGGGAGAGGTCACTGACGTTAACATTCAGCACGATGAAGGGAGTATCCTCGGCGATTCCGCAGCTTTCAAGAAGAAGGAGCGCCGCCCGTTGGTCAGGCCCGGTTATGAGCGGAACAGACATGTTGAAGTCGGAGACGTCCGCTTGCAGCGGTTCGAGCAAAGCAGCGAACACCTCGGTGATATGCCGGTTCTGATTGTAGTAAATCTGGTGGGTCAGCAGATGTCCCCGCCACATCTGGCGCAGAAAGTAGCCGATCCGGACGGGACTGCCGGCCAGAAAGGCCATGATAGTGGAAAATTTGGCAAAGAACTCCAGGTCGATCGTCACATCATACTTCTCGCGGCGGATCGCGCGGAGCCGCCGGAAAGCATCGGCGGCAAAATGAACGGCCGTATCGGTCCTCAGCAGGTAGACCGTATCAACAAGTCCCAGTCGTTCCACCAGGTCACGATTAGAGGCCAAGGTCAGAAAACCGATCCTGATTTCTGGATGTTTCTGCCGCAGGGCGCGCAGCATCGGGGTGGCAAGCAGTATGCTCCCCATGCCGAAATATTTCATCAGGAGTATTTTTGCAGGGTGACGAGGCGGGGTGACGACGAAAAGAGAGCGAACCCTGCAGTAGACGTCAAGCAGAAGACAGATCGGTATCCCGATATAATGATCTATCGCTTTCATGGCTCGCATGTTCATGATTCGTGTTCCTTGGAATGGATGTAACAGTACAGTAAGCACCGCAGGTAGTCGGCGCCGATCACCATCTCCCAGTTGAGGATTGAGGTCCCTCCGCACAGGCATCGTAGAGTTATCGGCCGGTCAAAGATAAAAGTAGTCAGCGCCTGTTTCAAGTACGGATATTCCATGATCGACTACCTCCCTAGATTTTTTTAAATCCGGCAGCTACCGGGAAAGTTATTTTCTATGATCACATACAAAGACAAACCATGGATGGCCTGGCTATATCGCAATGGCGCTACTGTATTTTTGGTTGCATTTACCCTTGGTATGATCGTCGCGATTGAACTGAAGCGACCATATTTCTTTCTTAAGAAGGATAATTTAGACCAAAATCTTCCTTATTATGTCCATAACATCCGCTCCTTGCTATCTGGGGAGTTCCCACTTTTCAATTTTCATCAATTTCTCGGGACACCGGTCTTTTCCTGTATACAGTCAGCCGCACTGTATTTGCCTAATTATCTAGCACTCTGCCTGAGCAGGCTGCTGTTTGGCAACTACTACGCAACAATGGAGATTATAGCGGCACTCCACCTGCTACTAGCTTCTATCGGATTCTTCAGGCTTATGAGGTCTTTCCAGCTCAGCCAATGGAGCTGTGCCTTTGGCGCATTTGCCTGGACTTTCTGCGGTTCAGTAATGACGGTCGGCAGTGAATGGATCCAAGTGATCGGGTATGCCGCGTACTTCCCATGGATCCTGCTTTTCTCTTTGCGCCGACCGGGTAGATTCGATTATCGCTCTTTTGGTACAATTACATTTCTCAGAGTAATGGCCCTTTACTTGGGAAGCCCACCTTATTTTATCTACATAGTAACATTCGACATCCTCACGTTAACAGCTGTGTATTTTATAGACACAAAAAAGAATATGGCCGATGAATATACAATAAAACTAAAAAACAATTTCGCATTCACCAAGATTCTGGCTGAGCAGGCCTGCAGTTACCTCTGTACCGCAATAATTGCGGCGCCTCTGCTTCTACCTGCACTCAATCAAATAAACCTCTCCGCCAGTAGAAATAGTCCTCTGTCATGGCAAGAATATTCAAAGGGTGGCAGCTTATGGCTTGACTGGGCCGGTGGATTATTCATGCAGTTCCACAACTCACAATCTAAATTCTCGCACATTGGATTGTTTACCGTCTTTTTTTGTTTTGCAGCCTTCTGGCAACGGGACAGGAATAAAAAGGTCGTGGCAGTCTTTCTTGTTCTTGCCGTTATCTCATTGTTGTGGGCAAGCAATACTTTTATAACCCATGCAATTTACCACATACCTATATTCAACAGGCAAAGATTTCCGATCAAGCTAATATTCTTCACAGATTTTTTTCTTATAGCATTGGCTACTTTTGGGTTTGATGTTCTGTATCGTAAGTTGAAAACGGCAAGGTCTATGACATTTTTTTGCATAGTTGCCATTTTGTTTAGTAGCCATATCGGCAATCTTTATCTGTTTAACACTTCGTCACCCCAGGTTCCAGGCAAAACCGTTCCTTATCGTGAGCCCTTGAGCGGGACACTTGGAACCGGCAGGATCGTGACAGTTATTGATTCTCCGACAATGGATAATGATGACAAGCAGATGTACTTGCTAGGCTTTAACTACGCCACATTGTTCGACCTATATCATTTCGCAGGCTATGAGACATTGGTGCTGGACAAAAACCAGAAAGCCTCCTTGGACTTAAACTCCAGTGCCGACATGTACCTTGATCGCGACACTTCGTTCAACCCTTCACTGGAGAACCTGCAATATTTCAGGAATTGGGGAGTTAAGTGGTATGTGTTGGATAAGGCCGTTAGGGTAAATAGTTCCGGTATCTTAGATCTGGTCTATAGAGATGACAAACGCTCAATATTGTATGACTCAAACGCTAAGCCATTTGTATCATGGCTTGACAATGTCGACAGGGGAGGAGTGAACTCTTCCTTTACGACGAATTCTATCAGAATAACGACAGCGAGGGAAGAACTAGGAGTGCTTCTTATAAACGTCTTATACAACCCGTTTTTCTCTGCTACTATCGATGGAATGAATGTGAAAATAACCGAATCAAAAAACCAGCAAATGCTACTTGAAGTCCCGAGAGGCAAACATGCAATCAATGTCTCTTATTCGGATCCATACTTCGAAGCCGGAATTTTTATCATGCTTAGCTTCTTCATCTTAATTGCAGCGTACCTGACAGGTTGCCGCGTGAAGAGCAGACGTATTATTTCTGACCCTCATGACCAATGAAATCGCTGAAAACAACGACGGGATCCCGTCTCTGACAATCACCATTGTGGTGCCCGCCTACAACGAGCAGGACCACATCGCCGACACTATCCGGCAGATCCTCTCCGGCATCCCCAATTCAGTCGCTGACTATGAGCTCATCATAATAGACGACGGCAGCAGTGACAGCACTGGCGACATTATCCGCGCGTTCACCGACCCCAGGATCAGGTGCATCGTAAACGAACGCAACATCGGCAAAGGGGCGGCACTCATCTCCGGCTTCCGGCAGGCCCGCATGGAATGGGTCCTTTTTACCGATGCCGACCTGCAGATCAATATTTCCAACCTGGAATCGTTTCTCAAACAGGTTGACGGAAATGACCTCATTTGCGGCTTCCGGCAGAGGCGCCGGGATCCTATTATGCGGCTGGTCATCTCCAGAATCTACACTGCCGTCATCCATGCTGTCCTCGGCTTCCATCTTCGTGATCTTGGCTGCCCATTCAAGCTCATCAGGAAATCATTACTTGACGAGTGTCAACTTCAATCACGAGGCTTCTTCATCGACACCGAACTGATTTATGCCGCATTCACAAAAGGTCTTCGCATCAAAGAACTGGGTGTCGCTTGCCAGCCAAGGCAAAAAGGGAGATCCACGGTAAGGTTGCGGCATGTCTTTGAGATGGTGCGGGAACTCCTCGAACTGCAGCATCGGTGGTAGAAGCGAGCCCTCGCAATTAATTACGCGCCTGTCCTATTCGTCTTGCACGTCAGAGTTCATTTTCACTTCCAGCAGTTCGACATCGAAAACCAGGGTCGCATTGGGCGGAATGATTCCGGAGCCATCTTTTCCGAAACCGGTTTCCGGGGGGCAGACCAGCCTGGCCTCGCCTCCCGGCTTCATCATCTGAACCCCTTCGGTCAAACATTTAAGGAACTCATTGAGAGCCGCTTCGTCCGGCTTTCCCCGCTTGTATGAACTGTCCACTTCCTTGCCGTCAACAAGGGTACTTCGGTAGTGTATTTTAACGCTGTCAGTGGTACCGGGATTGCTTCCCTGCCCCTCCAGCCGTGGTAGATAAATAAGACCAGAGGAAGTCTTGACAGCGCCCTGCCGCCTGCCCGCCTCGTCCATAAATTTCCCAGCTTTCGTCTCTAGCTGTTTCCCATAGGCATTCCGTCTGGCAATCCCCATTTCTTGGGACTTCTTGCTGTAGGTAGCAAAATCCACCCGTGGTTTCCTGCCTAATACCCCATCGGTTATTCCCTTTTTCACCAGTCTAAGTTCCCGCGGAGTGAGATTGAACACCCCCAGTTGCCTGGAAATGACCAGCCCGACTCCATACAGGGTTTTCTGCTTTTCGGTCTTAAGTATGTCGGCGGCAGATGCGGGCAGGGCAAAAAGCATGACAAAGGATATTGCGGCAAGCAGTTTCATGACGGCTCCTTAGAGTTAATCTGCACTTCAGTTGATTTTCAACTTGCGGGCTGCAACTACGACTGCCTTCAACAACAGCCAGCCATCCGACCAACGGTGGATGTTGGTGTCCCCATAGGTCCGCTCGCCGTAACGCACAGGCAGATCGATGATCTTCAGGTTGCAGCGGGCAGCCCCCAGGAGGAGGTTAAAATCGCCAAAAGGATCTGACGCGCCGACATGGTCATGCTGGCGGACAATCCGCAAATAGCCGCTGCGCCAGAGAGCTTTTGTTCCGCACAGCGTGTCCTTGATCGGCTGTCCCAACAGCCAGGTGAAGGCAATGCTGAAAAACTTGTTGCCGATCAGGTTTAAAAACCGCATCGCCTTCTCGTGCCGCGGATAAACGAGGCGCACGCCGTTGATAAACTCGGCGCGCCCTTGGGCTAAAGCCGTGTAGAATTTAGGCAGATCTTCAGGGGCAACGGTCAGATCAGCATCGAGAATCATCAGGAGGTCACCTCTGGCCTGCTCGAAGCCATGACGCACAGCATCCCCCTTGCCTGTACCATTTTGTTTCAGCAGGCGGCAATTAAGTTGCGGGTGGCGGGCAATCTCAGCCTTGATCCGCTCAAAGGTGTCATCCGTCGAGCCCCCCTCCACAAAAAGAATTTCCGTCCCTCCCCCCATCTGTGGCGTACGGGCCAGAATTTGAGCGATCATTCCGGCCTCGTTCCGGGTGGGGATGATTACGGAAACCGTCGGCAGCGGCTGACAGATGCTGCACAGACCGATCGGCCGGGCAACCATGAGGTGCGTCAGATCGAGGAAGCTGAACGGCTCAACCTTGGCAAGGTAGCGGTTGCACAATGCTGCCAGACATGGCACGGCAAGGGGGAACAGGATTTCGGCACGGTGGCTAACCGGCTCGAAACCCGTCAGATGCAGCAGGCCGTTCATGTCCGCTACGGTCATCCAGTTTTGCGGGAGCATCGGCGTTGCCAGCCCGAGCCTTTGAGCGAGCCGCAGCGGCGGGCTCCAGAGGTGGCTGTAGATGTTGAAGACAATTCTGGTTGTCGGTGCACAAAGCTTGCGCAACTGCTCCAGAAAACCCTGCACATCCCAAAGATCATCGACCAGATCTGAGAATATGATGTAATCAAACGGACCGGTTATTCCGCCGAGCTGATGGGCATCTCCTTGTACGAATTCCAGCGAGGGGTGGAGTTCCCGTGCCTGACTCAGCATCCGCTTCGAGAAATCGACCCCTACCCCCCGCGATGGCGACAGGGCTGCCAACAATGCGCCCTTGGCGCAGCCGATCTCAAGGACGGCCTGCCCGGGAGGGATAATCTCCTGGTACAGGGCCTGAAGACGCCGATGGTACTCCCCTCTGAGGCCGTTGTGGCTGAAGGTATCAGCCAGCCGGTTCCAGTGTGATTCCCTTCGGGCCCGATATTGAACAGATGATCGCGAGTAGCTACTGGCCATGCTGTTACTGCAGCTTGCCTCATCCATCACTGTTGGAACTTCTTGCGGCCAGTCAGGTCGTACAGGTAGATGCTGTAGCCGATCCTTGCCACCGGCTCATATTGCAATAACCATTTGAACTGCTCCCGGTTATCCAGGTATACCCCCTGCAGGTTGGTCACACTTACCGCAATAAGCTGGTTTTGGTCAATGACCGGAGGTTTCGTCGGCTCGCTGTTAAAAAGATAATGGCTTGGGAGCCAATCGTAGTTAATCCCGTATCTGCCCGGGGCGTCTGCGCCGAAGTAACTGAGGCTTATCTTGTCTATGCCGTTTAGATCCATGAAACGTTTCAGCCCCTTGAGGTCCTGTCCCCAGTCCAGGTTTGAATCCGCCAGAAATTTATAGCCGTTAGCCGGACCGCCCGCCGCCTCGTTAAAATAGGCGAGGTAGTGCGGAGCGACATGCAGCGTCGAGATCACGTACCAGAGCGCGGCAGCGGAAAGCAGAAGTTTGAACCTGCCGCCGTATGCCAAGAGACTTCCGGCCGCCAGAAACAGGAACGGGTAAACGGGCAACAGGTATCTGACTCCGACAGCATAATCCGACAGGCAGAAAAAAACAAACAGAACAACCGCAGGTAGCAGGAGAAAGAGGAGATCCACCCGCCCGCAGACCTTCTTGCGAAACAGCAGGAGAAGCGCCAGGCCGGATAAAATCAGGGTAGGCAGCGGCGTTTTCAGCAGGAGGGTTAGAGGGTAGTAATACCACCATCCATGATTTGAATAATTCTCCAGGAGAAATGCGGCCTGACCGGTCTTTTGCTGGGATAACCGGTACTCGTTTCCCTGTAAAAAAGGGGTAAGGTCAAACAGGTACCCCCCCCAGAGAAGCCCCAGCCCCACCCCCAGGACCACAAACAAGGCGGGAAACCTGTTCTTTTTCGTGGCATACATATGCGCCGCAGTAAGCACTACCAACACGGGGAGGAGCAGCAGGGCCGTGAATTTGCTCAGTAGTGCCAGACCCAGGAAGATTCCGGCCGGCAGCAAAGATTTCCGATCCTCCAGACGCAGGCATTTCCAGAAGTAATACACAGTGATGAAGAGGAATACGGTTACCGGCATATCGGGGACCGCGACCCCCGAGTAGGCCAGCATATTGGGGCAGAATGCGAACAGGAAGAGGGAAAAGATGCCGCTCCGTTCACCAAAGAGGGCCGTACCGAACCGGTACAAATAAAATCCCAGCAGCAGAGCGGTTAAAAGGGTCATGCAGCGGGAGGCGATCAGCAACCGGTCACCGGCATTCTGGGGTGAAGAGAGCAGTTCCTGGCCGCGATAGTAATCGACCGCTCCCAGGAAATCCAGATCCCGCTCCTTGACATCGTACTGCCAGAGCTTTTTATCCTCCTCGACAAAAAGAAGCGGAACGCTGTTCAGATAGTAGGAAAGCGGCGGGTGCAGGATCGCGCCCATGATGTCCCACTTCTGGGCGGTCAGTAGATATTTCCCGATTCCGAAATACTGGACCTCGTCAAAGGTAGCGGATTTTGAAGAGATGGAGGCGAGCGACTGCAGGCTGAAGAGCGCCAGAAGCAGCACCACGATCATGTTTTTTCTGACAGCAGACGGCACATTACTCCAGGCGAAATTTGATATTGTCCATTAGGCTCAATCGGGATAGTTAAACAACAATAGGTGAGGCCGCGAAACAGCCTCACCTATGAACTTTCGTCCCAGCTAGGGTTAGCTAGCAGGGATGGACATTTGCACTGCCGACAATTCTGGGAGCGTTGTATTTCTTTTTCATGAGGCACCTCCTTTCACGGTGTTGATTATCCTGCCTTCTTCTAAAGAGCGGGACGCCGCTAGCGGCGTCCCGACTACGGTTTTTTACCACTCGGTCTTGTTGTTCCAGCGCTGCAGGACCGGACCCCAAGTGTAAGCTCCGCCACCGGCTGTGGGCGAGTTGTGGCAGCTCGTGTTGTATGGACCGGAGTTATAAGCAGCTGCCGGCTGGGTAAGCGTCCCACTGTCAAGGGGGGCATTCGTCTGGAACCACCAGGGACCGGCGTTTCGCTGTTGCGAGTCTACATTACTGTCTTTATTATCCCAATATTTATATCCGCCACCCGGGAAGCGCCCGGCACCCTTGGCCGTACTGACGCTTACGCTGGTGTTGCCGACTACAATTCCACTCTGATTCCCCGGCGCAGTCGCAGGCGTACCGCCGCTGGCTACTTTTCCGAGGTGGTTTGCATCCAGGCAGTTGGTGACCATCAGCCGCGGCAGACGGGAAAGGTGCGGCGTATGGCACTTGGAACAGGTGTAGGCGTGAATCTTGTTAGCCGTGTTGGCCGTGCCGGAAGTTGTTGCTGCCCAGCCGTTCACGGCCTGATGGATGCGCTCCTTGCTCCTCCAGGCGGAAGCAGCAGACGGAGCGGTTGCGCTGCCAGTCAGGCTCGCCTGATTGTGGCAGGTAGTGCAGAGCCCGCCGAACTCGGCCACGGTCAGCTTGGTAGTGTAGGTCGAGGTGCCGGTCTGCACCTTCTTGGCGGAGTTGCTCATATTCCGGAACGCCATGCCATTCTTGTCGCCCTTGGCCGAGGCGGCGGCGCCAGCAACAACACCCCCACTAATCGGGGCCGGCATATTGAGAAGCGTGTTCTGGTCGATATGGTAGCCCGGGATGGCGCCGCCATTGAAGCTGTTGACTTTGCTGCCGCCGCCACGTTTGACGATTATGTCAGCCTTGTCCTCTTTGTAGGGCGAGGTCATCCAGGTTCCCTTGAGGAGCGGCACCCCGTACTGCCTTCTCGCGCCGAGCGAGTTGGTAACGCCGTGTGGGTCGTGACACGGCGTGCAGAGGCCGTTGATTTCACCGCTATGCGCGGCTGGGCTGCCGTTGATGCTGGAACCGAAGTGCCCGCCCATAGGCTTTCGGTAGTCCTTGATGCTGCCTGGTTCCCCACCCTGCTTGTAGGTGCTGCGCAGGGCCGAAGGAACTGTGTAGTTGTCGAAATACGGTGTACTCCAGTATCCGCCGATGGACTTGTACCGGTTGCCGACGGAACTGTAGGTGTTCTGTACGCTCCAGGGCTTGGTCAAGGTGGCACCGCTCGGGTCGTCGTTGTTGTGGCAGTCGTTGCAGAGGCTGGCGCCGGCGTTGAAGGTGGCGCTCGTGGTGAGTGTCGTACTGTAGTTCCTGTAGGACGTAGTCCGTGCCTCGGGGATATAGTCGGCCGTGTAGCCTCCTATACCGGCAGTTGTCGTCTTGAGCAGGCCCCCCTTGTAGCGCCCGGTGGCGCTGGAGTAGGAACTTGTGATGCCGGCGGCGCGTGAACCGTGGGAATTATGGCAGTCATAGCAGAAGACATTGCGGTTTTTGCTGGCCCCCGCGTAGGTGTATTCTGCCAATTCAGCATCTTCACCATTGGTTGCATCCCAACCGAGCATCTGGTTTTTGGAGGCGTTGCCGTGGGCCGAAAGAGCCTTGGCATTCTGGCTTTTCTTGTTGGTGCCGAAACGTGCAACTGCGTTGCCGTTCGAGTTGGTGGAGTAGATGCTCCATTTCACCAGCGTGGTGCTTGAGTAGCGCGACAGGACGCTTGTTTTGGCCATGCCGGAACGAGCTTCCCAGGAGTAACGGATGGTACTGTAGGTGTTGAACGGCTTGAAGCCCGCATTGGATGAGTTGTGGCAACCCAGGCAAACATTATTCAGCTTGCCGATAGAAGTGCGTTTGCCGTTGGCCGTGTAGGAAATGAAGGTGGCAGCGCTGACTGCAGGTCGGTTGGCAGGAGTTTTGACTCCTACCTGACCGTTGTTCCAGGCGACCAGGTTGACCGAAGCGTTGGTATTCAGGTTGGTGATGCTGCCGGCATGATAGGCCAGGTTTCTGCTGCCGCTGTTATTAGCCTCCCAATGGCACATGGCGCAGTCGGTAGCCTCCACAGTTCCTGCATTTTTCTGTACATGGTGCGAATCGTAGCCGAACTGCGGCACAATCGAGTCACGGCTGCCGACAAAACCACTATGGCAGCCGGTGCAGGTGGCGGGATAGGGGGTCAATTCGCCTCCACCCCCACTCCATGCCGGGCCGGTTGATACGGTGGAAACGTGGCAGGAAATGTTCTTGCAAGTACCTGAGTCATAAGTACCGGTAGCAACCACCTTCGCATCGAAGATAATATCGATTGCGCCGTTGATATGCTTGGGCGAAGCGGAGCCGGAGCCGGCATGACATACCGTGCACTCAATGCCATACCCTAAATAGGCAGAGCTTCCAGAATGCTTCTGGTGGGCACCGGAAAATGTTGATGTCTGGTTGATGTGACAACTGCCGCAGTTCATTGGCGTGGCAGCGCCCCAGACCGGGAGCGGACTTGCATAGGTGCCCTGGCCGTTACTGTGGCAGTAGACGGCGCAGGTGCCGAAGCTGGCACTAGGTGCCAGGTTGTTGGTCTTGCCATCGGGGCCGGCGGCACCGTTCCCGGCAGCCGGGGTGTAGTTTGGATTGACTAAGCCGGTCAGCCCATTGAGTCGTTTTGCAGTGCTGTAGAAATGCCATTCCACCTGGCCATCCACATGGTAGTTATTGTCCTTGATGCCGTGGCAGTTGTAGCAGGGCATCGCCAGCTTACCGTAGCCGACGCTGACATGAGCACGGTGGGAGCCGCTGGCATTGTAGGTATCTCCGCTCACACCGTGGCAGGAGCCGCACTCGGCCTGGGAAGCGCCTCCCTCCCAGTTGGGCTTGGTGTTGCTTCCGCCGGCCAGAGCGGCCAGGGTGTCTGTCCCGCCGCCGTGGCAGTACAGGTTAGCACAGGTGTTGAGGACTTCTTTGTCATTCGTGCGTCGCACGGTGGTCTCGGCCCTGGTTGATTTGTAGATAATTTCCTGGCTGTAGTTCATCGGCAGTGTCGAATAGCCGTAGAAGGTACCGCGGGTGACTTGGCCGCCGTAGGCGTTGAAGCCGATTTCCATATAGTAGCTCGGCATCTCCTCGGCGTACTGGTCGTGACAGACGTTGCAGTCTTTCTTGATGCTCGGGTTCAGGGCATGGGCCTGATGCGCACCGACCATGCCGGCGCCAAGGGCGCCTATGGCCGGATTGGTCATGGTGGCATCGTCGATCGGCGGACGTCCGTGACAGGTGTTGCAGCTGTCCACGAGGCCGTTCACGTGCAGGGCAGGGTTCTTAAAGACATAGCCGGTGTTGTCCACATGTTTGTGGCAGATGTTGCACTGGCTCGCGATGTAGGGCCGGTTATTGTTCTCGTCGTAGTGATTGTAGCCGGGCATGGGTGCGGCCGGCGGAAAGGCATGGCACTTCACGCAGTCGTTGGAGCCGACACCTGTCAGAAAAGGGACATTCCAGACGGCAGGCACCGGTGAGCCGAGGGCGCCTCCGTCATATTCAACGGAGCCGTAATCCCCGAAGCCCTCGTTGGAGGCCATGCCGCCTCCATGGCACCAGAGGCTGTTGCAGGTCTTGGAGCCGAAGTCATAGGTCGGCAGATGCGCCGCACTGGTGTAGGTGCCCTGCAGGCCGCTGGCGGCCAGTGAGCCGAAGTTCACCTCGGCCGGCAAGGCCGAGTCGATGTGGCCCGGGGAATAGGGGCCGGTCGGTGCGATATGACAGGAGGCACAAGCGATCTTGGCCGAATATTTGTAAGGCATGGAGGTGATGTGCTGGAAGTGGGCACCCACCTGCGGGTCCGTCTTGGCCGTGGTGCTGCCGGGGCCGTAAGTGCCGAAGAAGCCGGCCGCGGTGGGGTTGGTGGTATGGCATTTCTCGCAAAGGGGAGTGGCGCTCGGCGGTCCCCAGGTGGTGTTTTTGCGGCCGTGGCAGTTGCCGTTGTAGCAGGTGCCGTAGGGAGCGGAGCCGGGGATCTTGGCGGAGCTGTAGGAGTAATGGGTATTTTCTCCCAGGCCGGCAAAGGCAAAGTTGATCTTGTCGTTGCCATGGTTAAGCGAGTTGGTAGTGCCGCCGTTGGCATGGCAGATGCGGCAGTCGAAGGCTGCCTCCCCTACCCCTTCCCCGGCATGCTGGGGATGCCCGCCGGTTACGTTCGGTTGTGCCTGGTGACAGCTGTTGCAGTTGGTGGTTCCGCCCCAGGTAGGGGTGGAGAACGCAGTGGGGGCACCGGTACCGTTATTGTTGACACCGCTGACCACATTACTGTGGCAGTACAGATTTTGGCAGGAGCCGTAGCTGCCTGGCGCTGTAGGCGCAACGGAACCAGTAGATCCAGTGTCGACTCCCCTGTAGAGCGCGAGCCCCGGAAGCGTGGAGAGATCCCATTCCACGTTGCCGTTGAGATGCGACGAACTGCTGGAGTAGTTGCGGAAACCGTGGCAAACGCTGCAGGCAATGCCGTTGCCGTAGCCCGGTTCGGTTCCGGCGTGCTTGGGATGGCTGCCAGAGGAAGGCGGGATCGAGTTGGTGGCAGCGTGGCAGGAACCGCAGCCGACCTGGCTTATGCCGGTCCAGGCAGGCTCGCTGTTGTAGCCGCCATTGCCTTCCCAGCCGTGGCAATACACATTGCAGGTCATGATGGTGGCAGGAGCCTGCTGGATGGTAGTCCCGAGAGCCCCCTGCCAGATGAAGTCGTTCCCCGGGGGGAGGGCCCGCATGGTGGCGGAGGAAATGTTGCCCACAAAGCCAGGGAAGTTGCTGTTCTTGATGCTGAAGCCCATGTTCAGCTTCTTGTCCGGCGTGGGGGTGGCAAAATGGTTTCCGTTGCTGTGGCAGGCAGCGCACGCCACCTGCCGCGCATCGTGCTTTGCATGGGAACCGGCATTGGTCGCATAGGGGAAAAGCACGTCCGTCGGCGGCACCACCATCGTTTCCTGGCTGGTGGGTGGATTGCCGTGGCAGTCATCGCAATCGGCGACCCCTTGCACAGTCTTGAATCCTATGCTGTGGGGATGGCACTTCATGCAGTCGAGGTTGTTGTTGTGCTGTTTCCAGGCGACCTTTGAGCTGCTGTACTGATGGTAGCGGGCCCGGTGGTGGCAGACCTCGCAGACGTTGGTGCTGGCCGTTCCGCTGCGCATGTCGTTGCCGAACACGCCGGCCACGCTGGCGTTGGCAGCAGTCGAAGTAATAGAGAAGACAACCGGGCGGTCACCGTTGGGTGTGCTGATGATATTTTTCACCTGCTTGATATTGGTGCTGGTCGGGGAATGACAGGTGCGGCAGTCATAGTCGATTCCCCAGGAGCCGTACTTGGTGGTGCCGAGCTGCATGCTGCTGTGCATCATGGTGCCGTATTTGTTCACGACCACGTGGATCGGGTCGGTGCACATCACCTCCCCGCCGCTGCTCTTGGTCACCTTGACGTGGAAGGTCCTGTCCGCCTTCTCGGCTGCGCCCGGCTTGGATGTTACGTGCAGATGCGTGTATTTTGACCCTTTATTGGTCGGAATGATGACGGAGGTGTCGTCGAAATGAGATGCCGCGAAATTGCCGTCATCCGGGTCGCTGCCGACGATCGAGAGCGTGAAGGTGGTGGGAGCGCAGACGCCGGTGTCCTGGTTGACGATACCGACTGACATTGCCACCTGGTTGCCCGCTTTCAGATAGGCGTTCATCGGGTCGATTCTCAACACCGGCAGCTCTGCGCAGCGGTTCTTGATGCTGGCAGTGGTGGTTTTGGCGGAGCCGACGCTGATATTGTTGACCGAGTCAACGGAGCAGACGCGGTAGCCATAGGAAACGCCTTCGTCCAGGTTCTTGTTGGTGAAGGAGGTTGCCGTTCCCTGGTAGGCGAGGAAGGATTTGACGCCGTCCACGGCACAGCTGCGTGGTGCAGGCGCATTGCCCGCGCCGCGGACCAGCAGGTAGCTCACCGCGCTGCCGCTGGCGTCGGTGGATCCGATCCAGCTCAAGTCGATTTCGGCTCCGTCGGTGTCGTTTTGGTAGGTGCCGGTAACAGCGGTCAAAACCGGCTCGGTGGGCGCGTGCTGGTCAAGAATAAGGCTGGCGCTGTCAGAATCGTTCACCAGCAGCTGGTTGGTAACCCTGGAATGGGAAACAGCGGTAACCCGGCCTTTTACGGTAAAGGTGATGTTCTGGTTTCCCTTGGGAGTGATGGCGACATAGTAGTCGGTACCGGTCTGGCTGGCGGCCAGGCCAATGGTGGAGACCTGCCAGTTGTCAGCCATGGTGGGGGCAGTCAGGTGCCCAAGCGAGGCACCGGCACCCGTGAGGATGTCGACCCGCCCCACATAGTCGGAGATCACCTTGCCGGCCGGCAGTGAGCTTGGGGTCGTCAAGGTGACCGTCACGCTGGTGATGGTGTCGTTGATACCGCCATTGGTTTTCAGGGCAAAAGTATCCACCTTGGTCGCGGGGGCGTTCCAGGGGATGATCTGATTGACTGGTTCGGCGCCGATGAAATTGCTAAGGGTGGTGGTGGACAGAATGTTTATGGTGGCCGAGGAGCTGTCGACGTTTTCCCCGATGCCGCCGGTGGTGGCTACGGTCAAATCGCTGACCAGTGCGGTCAGAATCACGTTGGTGTTGGGGGTGTCGCCGATATCTACCACTACCAGGTATCTCTTGACGGAAGTGGTCACCGCCAGCGAGAGCCCGGAGATGACGGCTTCGCCGTTGCTGATGGTGCTGGTCGAACCGATCAAGGTATCGGTGCCATCCAGAACGCCGAGCGTGCCGAGCGTGCTGGAATCGGCATAGATTCTGACTTCCTTGACGTTCTGGCTGGTGACCATGGGGCTGCCCTTGACCGTGATGGAGTTGACCGTCTTGGCCTTGGCCGCGCTCAGGGTGAAGCTGTTGATGACCTTACTCACTGCGGAAGCATACACGCTGGCATTGGCTATGGTGGTGCCGTTACCCACGTCCACGTTTTCGTTTTCGGCCGCCGTTTCCTGCACGGTCAGCCTGGCGTTGATGGAGCTCCCCAGGCCGATGCGCATGTTGGCGGTGACGCCGATCTGGATGCCGAGCCTGGCACCTATCGGCACATCGCTGAAATTCTGCCCCGCCAGCGAGGTGGTTATAGTCTGGCTGACCGAATTGGTGGTGGTGTATTTGGAGGTGATCGGGGCATTTACCCGTACTCCGCCGCTCGTTACATAGAAGAGTTGCAGGGTGACGGTGCCGCCACCGGATGGGGTGTAGACCCGGTAGACGAAGGAGGTCCCCTTGATGGTTTTCATGGCCGAATGGTAGCCGGCTCCGCCGAAATAAAGCCGGGCGAAATCGGCCTGGGCACTGGGCGTGGAATATCCCTGGCCGGCGACGCTGGCGCAACTGCTGGCCGGGTAGTTAAGCAGGCCCACCAGGGGAAAATCCGAACCGGCGGTGTTCCTGACGATGCAGGTGGAGTCGGTGATATTCGGCCCGGCCGATTCGGAAATCCCGGAGAGCGAAGTCCCCGCATCCCAGTCGGCGGGGTAGTTTTTGGTGACCGCGGTGCCGCCGAACTGGATATTGGGGGTGGAGGAAGAGGTGTTGGTGACGTTGGTTACGCCCCCGGACGCGCCGGTGACCGTGAAATATCCAGGGACAATTTTTGCTCCGACCGTGGTGTTGTAGGTGGCTGTCCTCAGAATGTTGTAGACGATGAAGTAGCGCGCTGGTGTGTCTTCGATGGTTTGGGGGGTATCCAGTGTATAGGTCTGGCCGACGAGCTGATCGAACCTATAGGGACCGCCTATCTTGGTATCCGTAGTCTTGAAGAGGCCGTCTCCGTTCGCGTCCTTGTAGATGGAGAAGGTAACGTCGCCCGGTTCGTCCTCATTCAGGTAAACGGTGGTATTGGTGCCGATCCTGTCGAGCATGCCGCCGGTCCAGATGGCGCCGCCGGCCACATTGGAATACATGTCCAGTTTGAGCATCGGCACGTTGCTGTCGCCCTGGGTTACCGTGGTAAGGGCACCACTGTAATAATCGGACAGGTTGTTGACCGTGAGCGAGTCGGCCACCCAGAGCGTTTCCGAAACGGTAAAGAAGGAGTAGTTGGTGCTGCTTCCCCAGTACAGACGGGCAGAGGACGCGGTGTTGGCCATCTGGCATTTGATGACTACCTTGATCCGGTGGCCGGCCACGATCTCTTTGGGGAGGGTATTGACACCACTGAAGGTGAGTTCCAGCGGCGTCTGCACCGAGGGGTGCGCCTCCTTGACGTCGGAGGTCCAGAGCAGCACACCGTTGTTCAGGGCACCGGCCGGGTTATAGTCGTAGATTTCCGCCGTCCAGTTGATGGCACCTGTGGTTCCGTTTCTATCCCGGGCACCGATGGTGACCGCCGGTGCGGTGAGAGTCTGCTTGCTGGCGTAAACCGGGCCGTAGGCCCTGAGCAGAGTCTGGTTTGTGGTGTTGGCGGCGGCGACCACGCTCCGGGAAGTGGTGTAGGGAGTCCCCTTGATCAGGGAAATCTTCTTGTTGGGTGTCGTCGAGGTGCTGGTGGTGGTGCTGCCGTCGGCGCCGACATTAACCGCCGTGCTGTCGGTCCTGAAGTAGTAGGTATTGGTAGCCGTAACGCCGATCAGGGGCTTGAGTATGCCCTGGTACAGAAAGCTCCCCATGAGCAACATGAACACGATGCCAACTTTAGTCCTAAGACTCATGCCCCTGATTTTCTTAGCGAGTGTTTTTCCCATGGTGGCGCTTCCCCCTGAACAGTAAATATTTATAAATTCAATCCCTCCCGCCTAGGCGGGAGGGGCCAGGTCCTTGCTTGCCCTTACTAAAGAACCGTATGGCAACTGACGCAGTCGGTGGTGCCGTCGGTGTCGCCCCATTTGACGCTTTGTCCGTTATGACAAGCGATGTTGGAGCAGGTCTTGGTTGAGCTTTCCCACATGGTTGAGGTATCGAGCGCACCCTTGGCGGAATCGTAGGAGCCGTTCGCCTTGTAGCCGACGTTACGTTTCCAGACGCTGCTGTAGAGCGGCAGGGCGAAGCTTGCCGTACGCATCTGGGCTTTGGACAGGATGTTGGCCGGCTGGAAGGTAACGTCGACGGAGCCGTTGGCATGCCTGGACTTGTCGCCGATGGCGGCCAGGTTCCCGAACTGGGCGCCCACCGCGTTGCCGCTCACGTGGCAGGCCTTGCATACGGCGTTATTGTCGTTGCGGGCGCTGGTCACAGTCGCGAAGTGACAGATATTGCAGCTGATGGTGGTTGAGGTCCCGGGATTGCCGTGACTGCTGGAACCGGTGGTCCCGGCCAGGGCGAAGCCGCCCGGACTGCTGTAGATCTTCATGGCGTGAATGCCGATCTGATGTCCGCCGGGATTGCTGGTGTAGCCCAGGAAGCGGTTGTTGTAGTGCGCTTTTGATCCGGCGATGGTGGAGTTCGGTGCATTGCCGTGGCAGTTGGCGCAGCGATCCCCGGTGAAGACGCCTCCGTACCAGTTGGGGGTAACGGCGTAGACAAGCGCCGAGGCAACGCCGTTACTGTGGCAGTAGGCGGCTGAGCAGACCACGTTGGTCTTGGTGGTGCCGGTGACGCCGCTGTTGGCGACCCCTATACCGGCTGCCGTGGCGCTGTTTTTCGCGCGTAAGGAGCCGACACCTGCCTCGTCTTTTTTGAGGGTCACGTTTACAGTACCGGTCATATGGTTGGTAACGGTAAGCGGATGGCAGTTGGAGCAGCCGAAATTGTACTCGCCGGCGCTCGACCTGTTGGCCGTATAGTTGTACATGGTCGGGGTCACGCTTTCGCTGATATGGCTCGCGTGGGCACCGCTGGCTGTCAATTTGGCAAAGGTATGGCAGCCAAAGCAGTTGAGCAAGCCGGCCGTCCCCCAGGCAGGGGTAGGCGAGTCATAGTGGCAGGAGACATTGGAACAGGTGCTGTAGCCGTCCCCCGGTCGGGGAGTTCCGTTGTAGAGTGCAGTGGCGCCGAACCTGGCGGGGAACACCAGGTCTACCTTGTTGTCGGTGTGCCTTGCTGTTGCGCTATGGCAGGTGTTGTTGCAGCTGCCGTCAAACACCTCGTTACCGACATTGTGACACATTATGCATTTCGCCGAACCGCCTGCCGAATAGAAAGCGGACAGGGTCAGATGCTTTGTGTGGCTGCCGGAAACGATCTGAGCGCCACCCGAATGAGTGGTGCCGTGGCAGGTGCCGCAGGCGCCTCCGGCGGGAGTACCCCAGACCGGCTGGGTATAAGTAATTCCGGTCCCCCCCTCGTTCTGGCCGTTGGAATGACAGTAGACATTGTTGCACTGGCCGACGGCGGTGCCGGGGTTCTTGGCGTAGGGGGTGACCTGACCGGCATAGGTGCCGCCTACCGCCGTCGAAGAGCTGCTGAACTTGATGTTGACTTTGGCATCGGCGTGGCCGGCGGTGTCGGCAATGGTCATGGCGCTGGTGGCGGTGCCTGCGTGGCACTTGCTGCAGCTCATGGTGTAAAGCCTGGTGGCATCGACATGCCTGCCGTGGCTACCGGTCGCCATGATGTCGCCTGAGGCGTTGTCAGATTTATGACATCCTTTGCAGGTGAGACTCCCCCCCCAGGTGGCCGTCTGGTTGGGAGCGGGGATACTGCTGGTACTGGTGCCGGGGCTATGGCAGTAGGTGGCGGAGCAGCTGCCGAAGACGTTGGTTTGGCCAGGCATATAGTCGTCGAGCGGACCGGAGTAGGCGCCGCTGCCGTTATTGGGTGCTGCTGCGAAACTCATGCTGAGGTTGCGAAGACCTGCGCTGGTGGCATGGGCAAAGGGCGTGAGTTCAGTGGTGTGGTCAGGGTGACATTTCTCACAGGAGGCCGCGCCGGCGCCATAGTAGGTGGCATGTTTCGGATGGCTGCCGTCGGCAGGCGCAGCTGCGTGGCATTTGTTGCAGTCGGCGGGGGAGACGAAATTGGCCGTGCCCCAGCTTGGTGTTGTGGCAGTAAAGTGGCAGTTCACGTTTGAGCAGGTACCCATGGGTGCCGGCGGGACGGAGGTCTGGTTAAAGAAGGTGCCGCGGCTGTAACGCGCCCTGCCGGTGACCGTGGAGTAGTTGTTGATCTTCCAGGCGATCTTGACGACCGGCTTCCCGCCGGCAGCCAGGATCTCGGTGCTGTGCCCCGGGAGATAGGAGGCAGCTGCGGCACCGTGGCAGGCGGTACAGGAGTTGATCGTAGCACCTGCATGGCGTTCGTGGTTCCCCCTGAAGGCGCCGGTGGCAGCGTCACGGGTTCCGGCGGAATCGGTGGGCGGCATGGTGTGACAGTCAGTGCAAAGCAGGGTCGCCTGTGCGTTTCCGCTCGGCAACACCAGAACCATCATCCAGGCAAGCAGAGTGATAGCCAGACAAAGTGATCTTCTCTGTCTGATCTTTGACTCAACATGAGCAGTAACCTTCAGGGCCATATTTTTCTCTGCCGGCTTTTTTAGGGTATTTATAAATATGAACATCCGCCGCACCTCGAAATGACATACCAACAAAAAGATAAAATGATCACCATTGCTACGCGATATGACAGGCCGCCATGACAAATTCCCAATGTTAGAAACCCGCAACGCTCAGTTAAAAGGCCATACACCAAAACTGTTTCACGCGAAATAACCAAGGAAGCGCAATGATTTAAATAAATTAATACTGTCAGAGAACTTTAAATGTCACACATCAAGCTTCGGAAACTGTGTATTTTAGTCAGCTAATGGACATTACTGCTTCAATAACAATCGCACTAAGCTCTACCTGAAAGAACTATTTCACCGAAACAACTATGCTCCCGACCATGTATATGCAAATTCGTTACCACCTATCAGCGTAAATGAATTAATACTGTCTTAGGTTGTCCTCCATCTCCCCGAACATGCCCGTCACGTACTGCTCGCCGACAAGACAGCGTAGGTGTGCATCGGCACAGTTGGCTCTCGAGATGCGACACCCGCACTCACACTCCATATCTGCCATCACGCGCGAACTGGTGAACCTGGGGCGGCCGAGTTCAAAATAAAAACGGCCCTGCAAGTCTCTCTTTGCAGGGCCATTTTTACAGCATTAGCGATACGGGTTGTCAATCAGGTTTGAAACGCGAATCAGATACAACTAAAGGTAAAACCCAAAGGCTCACATTTATTGTTGTGCTGAGTCAATTCTCAGCAGGGATGAACATCAGCTGAACCGACAACCCGCGGCTTACTATAAATGCGCTTTTTCATGTGATCCACTCCTTTCCGCACATAACGTGCAAGTATCACTCGCTCTTGCTACCAACTTTGTTTTTGTGATTCCTGACTTGCCTGGACTGACCGTCATCTTACCTGATTGTGTCCAAGCCCGTAAAGGAGGAAAAAGACTGCGCCAACTGCGCACCCCCTCCTCACCCGGCCTTCGGCCACCCTCTCCCCGAGGGCGAGGGTAACATTTCACCCTTCTCCCCCCGGGGAAAGGTGCCCCAAAGGGGCGGATGAGGGCGTTGCCACGGAGTGCAACAACAACCGACACTGCTGACTCTGAAGGACATCCCCTTACCTCACCGCCTTTTCCAGCAGTCCGGCGACTTCGGCATTCCCCTTGGCCCGCGCCACCGCAAGGGCGGTAAAACCGCTGTCAGTTCTGGCAGTCAGATCTGCCTTGCGCTCAATCAAAAGGTTCACCATTTCATAACTTCCCTCTGCCGCTGCGATGTGCAAGGCAGTGGTCCCGAAGCGGTTGCCAACATTGACATCCGCACCGGCATCAACTAAAAGCCTGGCTATTTCCGTATGCCTCCCCGCCAAAGCAACCATCAAGGCCGTATCGCCGTCGTTATGACCAAGGTCCAGCTGCGCTTTGGAGGCGACCAGCACCCTGACTGCTGGAAGATGCCCATTCATGACAGCAGTCATCAGAGGAGAAACATTGTCCTTGTTCTTGTTATCGAGATAGGCCCCCTGCTGAACCAGATAGCTGACGATTTCAGCATTGCCGATATTGGAGGCAATCCATAAAGCATTGACGACCATGCTGTTCAGATAATTAACATGAGCGCCGGCGCTCACCAATACCCTTACAGTTTCCAGACTTTCCGCGGCGACAGCCGACATGAGCGGGGTCCACTCCTCTATATTTCCGCCTTCGCTCCTGCGGACACTTTCGGTATAGTTGACGTCAGCTCCGGCTTTGACAAGCTTACGCACCCGGCCTGCATTGCCGGCCATGGCAGCGTCGAATAACTCACCGTTTCGTGACCGGCGCGAACTGCTGCTGACGATCTCGCTCCCCCGCAGTACGATCTTATAGATTCCATCCCTTATACTCTCTTTTTCCCGGCAGTTTCCGTACTCTGCCGAGTATCTTGTCTGGCCGTCACTTTTCGCTATGGAAACTTTTTTACTCCCCCCATAAAGGCAGCGTATGATTTTGCCGCTGTTGGAGCGTATGCCGTCGTGCCCCCCCAGATCACTGATCATGCTGGCAATCAGCTGCTGGGTCTCGGCATGACCATACTCATAGCCGTGAGCGGCAACGGGACAGATAAAGGCAACTGCAGCCACAGCGTGTATCAGTAACTTTTTCATCTTGACGAGCATCTCCTCTGTGCGCAGTGGGGGTGCGACCGCTTATCTTGTTAGTAGTACCGCTGAGGCCAGTGCATCGACGGAGGGGACAGCTTTGACGAAGGGGACAGGCACCTGCGGAGCCAGTCCCCTCGCTAGTTCTACAGCTACCAAGGGGTCTTGCTGTTCCAGAGCTGACTGTTCGGGAAGGTTCCGCTGTTTCCATTGGCACCGTCATGACAGTTCAACAACACATTTGACGCTCCCAGACCAAAGAACCATTGGCCAGGGTTCTGCTGCTTGCCGTTGTTAGTCATCATCTCACCGCCGCCAGGGAATCTTCCTTTTCCGGAACCTTTTTCGCCTACGGCGCCGGCATTTCCTGCCCCTGGTATCGAGGCAAGTCCGGAACTGTTATCGTTACTGGCAGTCGACGAAACAGTCCCGCCGGAGGCGACCCGCCCACGGTGGTCGTAGTTTAGACAGTTGCTCACCATCAGCCTCGGAAGTTTAGCGTTATGCGGCGTGTGGCACTTCGAGCAGGTAAAGGAGTGTACGGTATTGCTGTAGTTTTTGTCGGACGCCGATGCGGTGGTGGCCCAACCCTTCACTGTGCCGTGAATACGCGACATTGACTTCCAGGCGTCAGGCACCACCGCCTGCCCGGCCTTGGGTGCCAGATTCGCCTTTGCATGGCAACCGGTGCAGAGCCCGGCAAACTGCGCATCGGTCTGGGTTGCCCGTGTTGTGTTCGTGAAACTCCAGCTCGGAGCGCTCTGGGCCGCCCCGTAGTTTGACTGGCTGGTGCTTGTTTTCGGCCCCAGGGTGTTCTGGTCTATACGATATCCCGGGGTACTGCCGACACGCTGCCGTTGTGGCCGGCTGCCGCTCCCCCCCGAGTCGCCGGAACCGCTTTTATTCGTACCACCGCGGATCTCCGCCGGATTGGCCGGCGCGGCATCCTCTTGATAGAAGGAGGTCATCCAAGTCCCCTTCAGCAGCGGCACCCCGTAGGGCCTGTCGGCGCCGAGGCTCGGACTCACGCCATGGGGGTCGTGGCAGGGGGTGCAGAGACCGTTGATCGGCCTTGACGCTGTGTTTGTCAATGGTGTCGAAGCCCCGAAATGCCCCCCTTTGTTGGCACCGTTGTTCGCCTTGTAAGGGTGGCGCATGGACGGACCGAAGGTGCCGTCACCGAAGTTCGGCGTATCGTTGTAACCATAGATGGCCTGGGTGGCACCGAAGGTATCCGTATACCCCCAGGGACTGTTGGCACCGGCGTTGGCGGTATTGTGGCAGTCGAAGCAGAGTGCCGCACCCGGGTTGTAGAGGTTCTTGCCGGGGGCGTCGGCACTGCCGCCTGCAGTGGGTGTATAGGTGGCGCTGTATCCTCCCACGTCTTCGGTGGTGGACTTGAGAATACCTCCCTTGTTGCGTCCTGTGGCGCTGGAGTAGCTGCTCATGATGCCGGTGGCGCTGGTGCCGTGGGAATTGTGACAGTCAAAGCAAAGCACTTTGGCAGTGGCACTCGCGCTGGTATTGGGCCAGGTCTCTGCGGTATTCCATCCCCTCTGGTTCAGGCTGGCCTGACCGTGGGCGGAGTAGGCCTTGTTCTGGGTGCTCTTGGGGCTGATCTCCGTTGTGGCAGCGTCAGTATATTTGCCCCAGGGGGTCGAGTTGGCAGCTACTGCGTTGCCGGAGCTGTATCGGCTGAAAATGCTGTAGGTATCCCAAGAGTACTTGTTGGGAATACTGTTGTCGCCACTGGCGCTGAAAGGTGTGATAGCGTTATTGCGAGTCCTATGACAACCGATGCATTGATTGCTGACCTTCGCGTACTCCGTTCTCTTGCGTGCTACACTCCCGTTCGCCGTGTAGCTGGTAAAGGCCGTTCCGCGTGCACCTTGGCTCCAGATCACCAGATCCACAGTCTTGTTGGCGGTTCTGTCGTGGTAGGCCGTATTGACCGTACCGGCAGTGTCAGCCGCTTCCATATGGCAGGGGTAGCAGTAGCTGTTGCTCATGGTAACACCCTGGACATGGTGCGACTCGCCGGCAAACTGCGGGATGATAGCGGCACGGGCGCCGACCTCGCCGCTGTGGCAGCCGATGCAGGTTGTCTTGTAGGTTCCGGTGTCGTAGTTCCCGGTGGAACCAACACCCCAGGTCGGGCCGGTGGCCACGGTTGTGTCATGGCAGAGGATGCTGAAGCACCGCTTGTTTGCGCTGTCGTAGGTCGCCGATGGTCCCACCACGCCGGTGTCGAAGATAACGTTGATGGTGCCGTTGACATGCATGAGCGAACCGGAGCCGGATCCGTTATGGCAGATCAGGCAGTCGATGCCGTAGCCTCCCAGGGCAGAGCTTTTGGAATGCTTCTCGTGGCTTCCGGAAAAGGTCGAGGTCTGATTGATGTGACAGCTGCCGCAGCCATTGGGCAGCGCGCCCCCCCAGACCGGCAGCGGACTGGCGAAGTTACCCCGGCCGTCACTGTGGCAGTAGACGGCGCAGGTCCCGTAACTGGCGCTCGGGGCCAGGTTGTTGGTCTGGCCGTTGGCTCCGGCGGTGCCGTTGCCGGCGGCCGGGGTGTACTGCGGGTTGGTTACCAGCAGGTTGAGACGCTGGGCAGTACTGTAGAACTCCCACCTGACAGCCCCGTCCACGTGGTAGTTGTTCTCCTTGAGGCCGTGGCAGTTCGAGCAGCCAAGGCGCGGCTTGCCGTAGCCGGTGCCGACGTGCGCGCCGTGCGAACCCATCACATTGTAGGTATCTCCGCTCACACCGTGGCAGGAACCGCAGGTAGCCTGGGAAGAACCTCCCTCCCAGTTGGGCCTGGTGTTGCTGCCGCCTGCCAGCGCCGCCCGCGTGGCTGTTCCGCCGCCATGGCAGTAGACGTTTTCGCAGCTGTTGAGGACCGCCTTGTCGTTGGTGCGGCGCACCACGGTGCCGGCGTTGGTCGATTTGTAGATTATCTCCTGGCTGTAGGTCGACGGCAGGGTCGAGTAGCCGTAGAAGGTGCCGCGGGTGACGCGGCCGCCGTAGGCGTTGAAGCCGATTTCCATGAAGTAGCTCGGCATCTCCTCGGCATACTGGTCGTGACAGGCGTTGCACTCTTTTTTGATACTCGGGTTCAGGGTATGGGCCTGATGCGCACCGACCATGCCGGCGCTAAGAGCGCCGATGGACGGGTTAACCAGGGTCCCCTCGTCGATCGGCGGACGCCCGTGGCAGGTATTGCAGCTGTTCACCACGCCGTTCACATGCAGGGCCGGATTTTTAAAGGCGTAGCCGGTGTTGTCCACATGCTTGTGGCAGTTGTTGCACTGGCTGGCCTGGTAGGGGCGGTTGTTGTTCTCGTCGTAGTGATTGTAGCCGGGCATGGGTGCCGGCGGCGGAAAGGAATGGCACTTGACGCAGTCGTTGGTGCCGACGCCGGTCAGAAAAGGGGCATTCCAGGTGGCAGAGACCGGAGAGCCGAGGGCGCCGCCGTCAAATTCAACGGAACCGTAGTCGCCGAAACCTTCGTTGGAGGCGAGGCCGCCGCCGTGGCACCAGAGGTTGCTGCACTCCCTGGAGCCGGAGTTATAGGTCGGCTGATGCGCCGCACTGGTGTAGCTCCCCTGGAGACCGCTGGCGGCCAGGGAGCCGAAGTTGATCTCGGCCGGCAAGGCCGAATCGATGTGGCCCGGGGTGTAGGGTCCGGTCGGCTTGTTGTGGCAGGCGGAGCAGTCGATCTTTGCCGAGTACTTGAACGGCATGGAGGTTATGTGCTGGAAATGGGCACCGACATAGGGGTCGGTGTTGGCCGTGGTGCTCCCGGGACCGGCAGTGCCGTAGAAACCGGCAGCGGACGGGTTGGTGGCGTGGCACTTCTGGCAAAGAGTAGTGGCGGGATTGAGCGGTCCCCAGGTGATGGTCCTGCGGCCGTGGCAGTTGCTGCTGTCGCAGCTGCCGTAGAGAGCGGAGCCGGCAATCTTGTCGGAACCGTAGGAGTACTGGGTGTTTTCACCCAGGCCGGCAAAGGAGAAATTGATCTTGCCGTTGGCGTGGTTAAGCGAGTTGGTGCTGCCGCCGTTCGCGTGGCAGATGCGGCAGTCGAAGCCGGTCACCCCTGCCCCGGCGTGCTGGGGATGCCCGCCGGTCACGTTTGGCTCTGCCTGGTGACAGCTGTTGCAGTTGACTACCCCACCCCAGACAGGGTTGGAGAACTGGTCCGGAGCGCCGGTGCCGTTATTGTTGACACTGTTGACGACGTTACTGTGGCAGTACAGGTTGGTGCAGCCGCCGTAGCTGCCTGGCGCGGTGGGCGCCATGGCACCGGTCGAACCGCTGTTAGCTGCACGGTATTTGGCTGTGGCGGAGATGGTGGAGAGATTCCATTCCACGTTCCCGTTGATATGAACCGCACTGCTGGAGTAGTTGCGGAAACCGTGGCAGGTGGTGCAGGAGATGCCGTTGCCGTAGCCCGGTTCGCTTCCGGCATGCTTCGGGTGACTCCCCGAGGAAGGCGGGATCGAACCGGTGGCAGCGTGGCAGGAGCCGCAGCCGACCTGGGTGGTGCCGGTCCAGGCGGGCTCGCTGTTGTAGCCGCCACTTCCTTCCCAGCCATGGCAATAGACATTGCAGGTCATGATGGTGGAGGGAGCCTGCTGAATGACAGTTCCCGCAGCTCCCATCCAGAGGTAGTCGTTGCCCGGAGGCAGGGCCCGCAGGGTGGCGGAGGAGAGGTTGCCGACAAAGCCGGCAAAGTTGCTGTTATTGATGCTGAACCCCATGTTCAGCTTCTTGTCCGGCGTGGCGCTGGCCAGGTGGTTTGCGTTATTGTGGCAGGTTGCACAGGCCAGCTGTCTCGCTTTATGCTTTGCGTGGGACCCGGCGTTCTCTGCATAGGGGAAGAGCACGTCGGTCGGCGGCACCACCATCATCTCCTGGGTGGTGGGGGGGTTGCCGTGGCAGTCGTCGCACTGTCCGGCCACCGAGACGTTCTTGAAACCGACGCTGTGGGGATGGCACTTCATGCAGTCGCCGTTGTTGTTGTGCTCTTTCCAGGCGACCTTGGAGGCGCTGTACTGATGGAAGCGGGCCCGGTGGTGGCAGACCTCGCAGACGTTGGTGCTGGCCGTTCCGCTGCGCATGTCGTTGCCGTACACGCCGGCCACGTTGGCGCCGGACGTTGTGGACACCACCGAGAAGACAACCGGACGGTTGCCGTTGGGGGTGCTGATGACGTCCTTCACCTGCTTTATGTTGCTGCCGGTCGGGGAATGGCAGGTGCTGCAGTCATAGCCAATACCCCAGGAGCCGTACTTGGCGGTGCCAAGCTGCATGCTGCTGTGCATCATGGTGCCGAACTTGTTCACTGCCACATGGATCGGGTCGGGACTCACCACCTCCCCGCCGCTGCTCTTGGTCACCTTGACCAAAAAGGTCCTGGTTGCCAGCTCAGCCGCGCCCGGCTTGGAGGTTACGTGCAGATGGGTGTATTTCGACCCTTTGTTGGTCGGGATGATGACGGAGGTGTCGTCGAAATGAGACGCGGCGAAATTGCTGTCGTCGGGGTCGCTACCGACGATCGAGAGTGTGAAGGTGGTGTCCGGGCAGACACCGGTATCCTGGTTGACGATGCCGACCGACATTTCAGCTTCATTGCCCGCTTTTAGGTAGGCGTTCAGCGGGTCGATCTTCAACACCGGCAGCTCGGAGCAGCGGCTCTTGATGGCGGCAGTGGTGGTTTTGGCGGAGCCGATGCTGATATTGTTGACCGAGTCGACGGAGCAGACCCGGTAGCCATAGGAAACCCCTTCCAGCAGGTTCTTGTTGGTGAAGGAGGTGGCCGTCCCCTGGTAGGCGAGGAAGGATTTTGTGTTGTCCACCGTACAGCTGCGGGGTGCAGGCGCGTTGGCCAGGCCGCGAACCAGCAGGTAGCTCACCGCGCTGCCGCTGGCGTCGGTGGATCCGATCCAGCTGAGGTCGATTTCGGCCGCGTCGGCATCATTGTGGTAGGTGCCGGTGACCGCGGTCAGCACCGGCTCGGTGGGCGCATGCTGGTCAAGGATGATGGTGGCGCTGCCCGGGTCGTTCACCAGCAGCTCGTTGGTAGGCCGGGAATGGGAAACTGCGGTGACCCGCCCTTTCACGCTGAAGGTGATATTCTGATTCCCCTTGGGGGTGATCGATACGTAGTACTCGGTAGGGGTCGTGGTTGCGGCAAGCCCCATAGTGGCCACCTGCCAGTTGTCAGCCATGGTGGGGGCGGTCAGGTGCCCAAGCGAAGCACCGGCGCCGGTGACGACATCGACCCGCCCCACGTAGTCGGAGATCACCTTGCCCGCCGGCAGTGAGCTTGGGGTTGTCAAGGTGACCGTTACGCTGGTGATGGTGTCGTTGATACCGCCATTGGTTTTCAGGGCGAAAGTATCCAGCTTGGTTGCGGGGGCGTTCCAGGGGATAGTCTGGTTAACCGGTTCGGCGCCGATGAAATCGCTCAGGGTGGTGGTGGACAGGATGGGTATGGTGCCCGAGGCGCTGTCGCTGTTGACCCCGAGGCCGCCGGTGGTGGCGACGGTCAAATCGCTGACCAGCGCGGTCAGGATCACGTTGGTATTGGGGGTGTCACCGATATCGACCACCACCAGGTATCTCTTGACCGAGGTGGTCACCGCCAGCGAGAGCCCGGAGATGACGGCGGTGCTGTTGCTGATGCTGGTGGTTGAACCGACCAGGGTATCGGTGCCGTCCAGGACGCCGAGCGTGCCGAGCGTGGCGGAATCGGCATATATTCGGACTTCCTTGACGTTCTGGCTGGTGACCATGGCGCTGCCCCTGACCGTGATGGAGTTGACCGTCTTGGCCTTGGACGCGCTCAGGGTAAAGCTGTTGATGACCTTGCCGACTGCGGAGGCATACACGCTGGCATTGGCGATTGTCGTGCCGTTCCCCACGTCCACGTTTTCGTTTTCGGACGCCGTTTCCTGCACGGTCAGCCTGGCGCCCACGGAGCTCCCCAGGCCGATGCGCATGTTGGCGGTGACGCCGATCTGGATGCCGAGCCGGGCGCCTGCCGGCACGTTGCTGAAATCCTGCCCCGCCAGCGAGGTGGTGATGGTCTGGCTGACCGAATTGTTGGTGGTGTATTTGGAGGTGATCGGCGCATTGACCCGCACTCCGCCGCTCGTTACATAGAAGAGCTGCAGCGTGACGGTGCCGCCGCCGGATGGGGTGTAGACCCGGTAGACGAAGGAGGTCCCCTTGATGGTTTTCATGGCCGAATGGTAGCCGGCTCCGCCGAAATAGAGCCGGGCGAAATCGGTCTGAGCGGTGGTGGTGGAATATCCCTGGCCGGCGACGCTGCGGCAGCTGCTGGCCGGGTAGTTGAGCAGGCCCACCAGCGGGAAGCCCGAACCGGCGGTGTTTCTGACGATGCAGGTGGAGTCGGTGCTGCCCGGGCCGGCCGATTCGGAGATACCGGCGAGCGAAGTCCCCGCATCCCAGTCGGCGGGGTAGTTTTTGGTGACCGCGGTGCCGCCGAACTGGATATTGGGGGTGGAGGAAGAGGTGGTGGTGACGTTGGCGATACCACCTGCAGCGCCGGTCACCGCGAAATAGGTGCCGTCGCCGACGATACGCGCACCCACCGTGGTGTTGTAGGTGGCGTTCCTGAGGACGTTATAAACGATAAAGTAGCGAACCGGTGTGTCTGTGATGGTTTGCGGGGTTGCCAGCGTGTATTCCTGACCGGCCAGACCGAGAAAATTATACGGCCCGCCGATCCGGGTATCCGTGGTCTTGAACAGGCCGTCGCCGTTGGCGTCCTTGTAGATGGAGAAGGAGACGTCGCCCGTCTCATCACTGTTCAGGTAAACGGTGGTATTGGTGCCGATCTTGTCGAGTTTGCCGCCGGTCCAGCTGGCGCCGCCGGACACATTGGAATACATGTCCAGCTTGAGCATCGGCACGTTGCTGTCGCCCTGGGTTACCGTGGCGAGGGCCCCATTGTAATAGTCGGACAGGTTGTTGACCGTTACCGAGTCGGCGACAAAGGGCGCTTCCGAAACAGTGAAGAAGGAGTAGTTGGTGCTGCTTCCCCAGTACAGACGGGCCGATGACGCGGTGTTCGCCATCTGGCATTTGATGACTACCTTGATCCGGTGTCCGGCCAGGATGTCTTTGGGAAGTGTATTGATACCACTGAAGGTGAATTCCAGCGGCGTCTGCACCGAGGGGTGCGCCTCCTTGACGTCGGAGGTCCAGAGCAGCACCCCGTTGTTCGCGCTACCGGCCGGGTTGTAGTCGTAGATTTCCGCCGTCCAGTTGATGGCACCCGTGGTTCCGTTTCGGTCCCGGACACCGATGGTGACCGCCGGTGCGGTGAGGGTCTGCGTGGTGGCGTAAGCCGGGCCGTAGGCCCTGAGCATGATCTGGTTTGTGGTGTTGGCGGCGGCGACAACACTCCGGGAAGAGGTATAGGGAGTCCCCTTTATCAGGGAAATCTTCTTGTTGACAGTCGATGAGGTGCTGGTGGTGGTGCTGCCATCGGCGCCCAGGTTCACCGACTTGCTGTCGGTCCTGAAGTAATAGGTATTGGTAGCCGTAACGCCGATCAGAGGTTTGAGTATGCCCTGGTACAGGAAGCTCCCCATGAGCAACATGAATACGATGCCGATTTTGGTCCGAAGACTCATGCCCCTGATTTTCTTAGCCAGTGTTTGTCCCATCGTGGTGCTTCCCCCTGAACTGTAAATATTTATAACTTCAATCCCTCCCGCCTGGGCGGGAGGGGCTGGCTACGCTTGCCCCTGCTAGAGAGCGGTATGGCAACTGATGCAGCTGGTGGTGCCGTTGGTGTCTCCCCATTTGACGCTTTGTCCGTTGTGACAAGCGACGTTGGAGCAGGTCTTGGTTGAGCTGTCCCACATGGTTGAGGTGTCGAGCGCGACCTTGGCGGAATCGTAGGCACCGTTAATCTTGTAGCCGACATTACGTTTCCATACGCTGCTGTAGAGCGGCAGGGTGAAGGCGTTGGTCCGCATCTGGGCCTTGGAGAGGACGTTGGCCGGTTGGAAGGTAACGTCGACGGAGCCGTTGGCATGCCTGGACTTGTCACCGATGACGGCCAGGTTTCCGAACTGGGCGCCCACCGCGTTGCCGCTCACATGGCAGCTTTTGCATACGGCGTTATTGTCGTTGCGGGCGCTGGTCACAGTCGCGAAGTGGCAGATATTACAGCTGATGGTGGTTGAGGTCCCGGGATTACCGTGACTGCTGGAACCGGCGGTTCCGGCCAGGGCGAAGCCGCCCGGACTGCTGTAGATCTTCATGGCGTGAATGCCGATCTGATGCCCGCCCGCATTGCCGGTGTAGCCCAGGAAGCGGTTGTTGTAGTGGGCTTTTGATCCGGCGATGGTGGAGTTGGGAGCATTGCCGTGGCAGTTGGCGCAGCGATCCCCGGTGAAGACGCCCCCGTACCAGTTGGGGGTAACGGCATAGACAAGCGCCGAGGCAACGCCGTTACTGTGGCAGTAGGCGGCGGAGCAGACCACGTTGGCCTTGGTGGTGCCGGTGACACCGCTGCCGGCAATCCCGATACCGATTGCCGTGGCACTGTTTTTCGCACGCAGCGAGCCGACACCTGCCTCGTCTTTTTTGAGGGTCACGTTTACGGCACCATTCATATGGCCGGCAACGGTAAGCGGATGGCAGTTGGAGCAGCCGAAGTTGTATTCGCCGGCGGTCGATCTGTTGGCCGTATAGTTGTACATGGTCGGGGTCACGCTGGTGCTGATATGTATGGAGTGAGAGCCGCCCAGCTTCTCCAGCGTATGGCAACCGAAACAGTTGAAGTTGCTGGCCGTGCCCCAGTCCGGAGTGGTTGTATTATAGTGGCAGGATACATTGGAACAGCTGCTGTAGCCGTCACCTGGCTTCGGGGTGCCGTTGTAGGCGGCAGAGGCGCCATAAAATTCGGGTATGCTTACATTGACTGCATTGTTCGGGTGCTTCTGGGCTATGGTCCCGTCGTGGCAAACGATGTTATTGCAACTATTCGGTGCATATCCGGTTCTTGTGGAAACATGGCAGGCTGCACATTTTGCAGCATTGTTGAACCCGGTCATAAAGCTTAGATGCTTGGTGTGACTTCCGCTGGTAAGAGGAGTCGCTATGCTGGTGGGCACGAGGAATTCATCATGTTTTGCCTGTATTCCGTGGCAAGTGCCGCATGCGCCGGTGGCAGGGGTCCCCCAGGTGGGGGATGTGTAGTCAGCAGGAGCAAGCGACGTACCACCGTCACCCTGACCTTTGGAATGGCAGTATACGTTGGTGCAGGAGGCAACTGCACTCCCGGGCTCCTTGGTCATCGGGGAGCCTAGCGTTGCCAGAATGTTGTTATAGCGGCCGTTAGTTGCCGACGTAGAGTTGTTGAAGGCAATGGTCACCAGCTTGTCAACATGCCTCCCGGTGTCGACGATGCTCATGCTGCTGCTTGTTGTGGCGCCATGGCATTTGGAGCAGGCGAGCTTGGCGCCCATTCCACTATTTGGAACACCCAGGTGAGCCGCGTGGCTACCGGTAACCATCGGGTCGCCAGAGGCGCTGTCAGATTTGTGACATCCCTTGCAGGTGAGGCTCCCCCCCCAGGTGGCTGTCTGGTTGGGAGCGGTGCCGCTGGTACTGGTGCCGGGGCTATGACAGTAGGTGGCGGAGCAGCTGCCAAAGACGTTGCTTTGGCCCGGCATATAGTCATTGAGCGGGCCGGAGTAGGCGCCGCTGCCGTTATTGGGTGCTGCGGCGAAACTCATACCGAGGTTGCGAAGACCTGCGCTGGTGGCGTGGGCAAAGGGCGTGGGCTCGGAGGTGTGATCGGGGTGACATTTGCCGCAGGAGGCCGCGCCGGCGCCGTAGTAGGTGGCATGTTTCGGATGGCTGCCGTCGGCTGGTGCTGCCCCGTGGCATTTGTTGCAGTCGGCGGGGGAGACGAAGTTGGCCGTGCCCCAGCTTGGGGTTGTCGCTGCAAAGTGGCAGTTAACGTTTGAGCAGGTACCCATGGGGACCGGCGGCACGGTGGTCTGGTTAAAGAAGGTGCCGCGGCTGTAACGCGCCCTGCCGGTGACCGTGGAGTAGTTGTTGATCTTCCAGGCGAGCTTGACGACCGGCCTCCCTCCGGCAGCCAGGATCTCCGTGCTGTGCCCCGGGAGATAAGAGGCAGCTGCGTCACCGTGGCAGGCGGTACAGGAACTGACCGCAGCAGCTGCATGGCGTTGGTGGTTCCCCTTGAAGGCGCCGGTGGTAGCGTCACGGGTTCCGGCGGAATCGGTGGGCGGCATGGCGTGGCAGTCGGTGCAAAGCAGGGCGGCCTGTGCGTTCCCGCTCGGGACTACCAGAACCATCATCCAGGCAAGCAGAGTTATAGACAGAAAAAGGGATGTTCTCTCTCTGGTCTTCGCCTTAACATGATCAGTAATCTTCATGGCCATATTTTTCTCTGCCGGCCTTTTTAGGGTATCTGTGAATATAAACATTAGCCGCACCTCGAAATGACAAAACCATCAAAGACTAACAGATCACCTTTGCTACGCGATATGACAGACGGGCGGAGCAAATCCAGACCTTAACAGCCACTACACTCAGTGAAATGGCCACACACGCATCCAATCCCGCGTGAAATGGCCAAGTAAGCACAGGCTTTTTCATTCCCCGTCACTGCCGAAGCACCCGTATACGCCACGCACTAACCTTTTAAAACTGTGTATTTTTATCAGCGCACGGATAAGGCTAACATCAACGTCGATTGTACTAATCCGGCAATGAAGGCCTCTTCTTGCGAAAACCCTATGTATTTGCTCAACTAGGTGCAAATCCATATCCACGCACACCAGTATAAACCAGCGATAATGCTATTTAAGGCTAATTTTAGTGTTCAAATTAACTCTGCTTGCACAAAATAAGTCAACTTCCACAGAACGTTTAGCATTAGCCACAGTGTCTAACTTAAATTTAATAAGCTATTCGTTATTGACAATTTAACCAGATTCTTCCAGCAGACTACTATCCCCGTATATGAAACTGCGGACAGTCTCTGTGCCCTTCCCACGATGCCATTTGGCCGCGCAAATATAGAAGAGCGCAAGCGGCGTTGTCAGTCGGGTCTCGCACTTCGATGTATGCGCTTCCCACTGCCGGAACTGCGCTGCTTTCGTGCTGGCTCTTTCAGTAGCTACGCCCACATCATCTGCCCCAAAATGCCCAACTCGGATAGTGCCCCCGTGCATTACATCTTCCACAGAAGCGCGGGGATGAACGAGGCGGAGCGATCTCACTGATACGGCGGCACCATGTCGGGTTAGGAGTAGCAGTCACTACAGCTTGATTAAGCTCATGACGGTTAAGTCCATAATGCCGTCGTTCTTTTCTTTGACTTTATTCCCTGGGTAATTTAATCTCCCCGGGAAAAATGACAGAGCCCCAGTTGCCCATGAAAGGATGCTATGAAACACTTCGAAAAGAAAACACCCTCTTCCAGGAAGAAGTCACCGACTGACAAATCAGCGAAATCTGCCGCCTCCGCCAAACTCTCCCGCACTCACAAGCCGGAGGACATGACGCTGGAGCAGTGGCAGCTTGCGCTGCGCAAGCAATTCGGTGAGCAACAGGAATTCGTCCTGGAAAACAGAGGAAGCCACCCGATCTTTTCGGAATTCTCCCTATTAAACCCTAAATCGGCAAAAACCTACCGGATCGCCATTCGCGGTACGGCACCGGGGTCAAATTACTGTTCCTGTCCGGACTACCGGATCAATACCCTGGGAAGCTGCAAGCACATCGAGTTCGTCCTGGCACGGCTTGCGCTGAGACGCGGCGGCAAGGCGGCGTTGCGTAAGGGATACCTGCCGCCCTATTCGGAGGTGTACCTGAGTTACGGCGTGAAAAGGGAGGTGCGTTTCAGGGCGGGAGCAGGAGCTATGCCTCCTCTTACCGCGCTGGCCGGAAAATTTTTCGATGCCGGCGGCGTGCTGAAGGAGCGAAAGGTTCTTGATTTTTCGACGTTCCTTGCGGGCCTTCCCGACGAGGAAGACCACGAGGTCCGCTGCTACGACGACGTCATGGCTTTCATAGCCGAATACCAGGATGCGGCCCATCGTCTGGCAATCGTGGAGGCCCGTCTTGGCGAGGGTATCGCCAGCCCCATATTCGACACCGTGCTGAAAACGGCGCTCTACCCATATCAGCGGGAAGGTGCCTTGTTCGCGCTGCGCGCCGGGCGCTGCCTGTTGGGAGACGACATGGGGCTTGGAAAGACCATCCAGGCGCTGGCCGCTGCGGAACTGATGGCGGAACTTTACGGGGTCGAGCGCGTTCTCATCGTCTCCCCTACCTCCTTGAAGTACCAGTGGCAGACGGAGATCGAAAAATTCACCGACCGCACGGCGCAGGTGATCGAAGGGCTCAACCACCAGAGACGGCAGCTCTACAAAGCGCCATCCTTCTACAAGCTTGTGAACTACGAACTGGTGGCGCGGGATTCCGATGCTATCCGGGAATGGGCACCGGACCTGATCATCCTCGACGAGGCGCAGCGCATCAAGAACTGGAAGACCCGCACCGCACAGTCGGTGAAGTCGCTGGAGTCGTCCTTTGCCATAGTACTTACCGGTACTCCTATCGAGAACCGGATCGAGGAACTGCATTCCATAGTGGAATTCGTCGACCACAACCACCTGGGGCCCCTGTACCGCTTCGTGAACAAGCACCGTGTGGTGGACGAGGGAGGAAAACTGGTCGGCTATCAGCGGCTGGATGAGGTGCGCGACTCACTCAAGGGGGTGATGCTGCGCCGCCGAAAGGAGCAGGTGCTGAAGCAGCTTCCTCCCCGGATCGACAAGAATTTCCTGGTCCCCATGACGCCCGAGCAGCAGGCAATACACGACGAGAACGGCGAGATCGTGGCGAAGCTGGTGGCGAAATGGCGCCGCCACAAGTTTCTCTGCGACGCCGACCAGAAAAGGATGCAGTGCGCCTTGGCCTATATGCGCATGTCCGCGGACAACACCTATCTTGTGGACAGGGCCACGGTCAACGGGCCGAAACTGGATGAACTCGAGGCGCTGCTGAAGGAGTTGGTTGTCGAAGGCGGCGAAAAGGTGGTGGTGTTCAGCCAGTGGCTCAGGATGACCGAACTGGTGGAAAAGCTTTTGCTCAGCATCGGCATAGGTTTCGTGCATCTCAACGGAGGGGTGCCCTCCAAGAGCCGCAAGGCACTGATGACGCGTTTCAAGGAGGACCCGACCTGCATGGTGTTCCTCTCCACCGACGCGGGAGGGGTTGGGCTCAACCTGCAAAGCGGCTCCGTTGTGATAAACATGGACATCCCTTGGAACCCCGCCGTCCTGGAGCAGAGGATCGGCCGCGTGCACAGGATGGGTCAGGGGAAGACGGTCCGCGTGGTGAATTTTGTCAGCCGCTCCTCCATCGAGGAGCGTATCCTCGACCTGCTGCGCTTCAAGAGCTCGTTGGCCTCCGGCGCCCTCGACGAGGATGGCAGTGACAGCGTCACCATCGGCGCGTCGGGGATGGAAAAGTACATGAATGCCGTGGAACAGGTGGTGGACGCGCTGGAGAGGCCCGATCCCGGCCAGGAAAAGCTGAAAAGGATCGAGGTTGCGCTGGATGAGCAAAAAGCGGAAAACGAGGCAACCAGCGCAGCAGGGGTAGGCGCCAGCACTCCCGACAACTCCGGCGCGGAAGCCCTGAACACCCTGCTTACCGGCGGAGCGCAGTTTCTGATGAATCTGAGCCGGGCGCTTTCGCAGCCCGCGGCGCCTGATCGCAGCGATGGGAAGAAAACGCACGAACAGGGAGTGAACTCGCTGATCGGCAGAGACGAGGCCACAGGGGGCACCTACCTGAAGATCCCCTTGCCTCAGCCGGACGTTCTGAATCAAGTCATCTCGGGGTTGGGGGCGCTGCTGGCCGGCTTGGCGAAGCGGTGATGGTGGGTCGGATCGAGGCTGCTTTGCAATGAGGTCAGGTGAGGCTCGCAGTTGCAGGTTTTTCGATACTTTTCATAAGTTCACTGGCGATATTGGGGCTTTCCAACCGCATGATGCTCTCTTCCGCACTGCCGAAACTAAGCAGATTGATGCTCCCGTACCACACGATCCTTTGATCGATGAGCGCGAATTTCTGGTGAATGTTCGGGCGAAGTACCACACCCACCCCGTTGCGCTGTAACAAGTCCAGAGTCCCTTGCAGGGCGGCCGGGTCCTTGCCTGCGAAATCTTCCACCGGCCTCGTTACCACGATTACCTTGACTTTATTGCGCAACGCGGCCTCCAGGTGCTGCATCATCTGCACGGTCCGCCTCTTGGTAACGAAGGGGCTTACTATCAGGATCTCTCTTTGCGCTGCCACAATGTCATTGTTGTAAACCGGCAAAAAGTTGCTTTTGTCGAAGATTACGTCAATTGAGTCCGCGCCGACACTTCCACCTTTTGCCTTATAACCGATAGAGGCGTATCCATTAAGCCGTTTATTGTACATCCTCTCCAGCACGCCGACATGGGTATCCACATAATCGTAGATCTGCACCTCTTTTTTGCTTTCAAATAGTCGATGAAGCCTCCCCGCATATTGTTGCAGAGTCCCCTTCCACGATATTGGCATGGTCAGAAACAGGGTGTCGAGGCGCGGCTCGTCGAACCCCTCCCCTACATACCTGCCCGTGGCGACTAACGTCAGCTGTTTGTCCGCAGGAGTGTCGGAGATGCGCTGCAAAATTTCTCCAGCCCCCCTCGTCCCTCTGCCTCCCCTGAGAGTCATAACCTCGGGAATTTTTCCCCTGAGCTTTTCGGCAAGCAATTCCACATGGCCGGTCCTCTCGGTCAAGACAAGAGAGTTCCTGCCGTTCTCATAGTTTTTGAGCACATCTTCAATAATCAGCTGGTTGCGCATCTCGTTGACAACCATGTACGAATAATGCTCCTGAATAGAGACGTCCTTCTCAACCTTATCCAGTGGAACCCGCAGAGAGGTAAATCTCGGTATCACGAAATGATCGAAGGGCCGTTTTTCCGCCTGCCTCTTTGCGTCATCCCTATATCGTATGGGACCGCATTGCATGAAGATGATGGGATGATGTCCGTCCTTCCTGGCGGGTGTAGCAGTCAAGCCATAGACATACCGTGCCGTTGCGGCTTTGAGAATTTCGTCTAGACTCACGGCGGCGACATGATGACATTCGTCGACTATGACCATGCCGTAATCTTTCACGCATTCTTTGACATCGCCCTTCCTGTTCAGCGATTGCATCAAGGCGATGTCGATTATTCCGCTCAGACTATTCTTGCCTTGTCCCAATTGCCCGATTACGCTCCTGACCTTTTTTCGTCCTCTTTTTTTCACACCGGAGTCCGATTCCGGCAGGGATTCGTTGATGGTCAGGAATTCGGTCAATTTGTTCTTCCATTGCGAGATCAGGCTGGCATTGTTGACAATAATGAGGGTGTTGACTTTCCTTTCGGCGATCAGCTTGATTGCCACAACCGTTTTCCCGAAGGCGGTCGTCCCGGAGAGGAGCCCGGTATCGTGCTCAAGCAGTCTGTCCATCGCCAAGGGCTGTTCGTCTCTCAGGTTGCCCTTGAACTCGACATCTATCGATCTGCCGCGATTGGTCTTATCCACCCAGTCGACATCCATTCCCCGTTCGGCAAGCACCGATCTCAGGTCCTCTTCACATCCCCTCGGCAGACAGAGATATTCGGCAGTATCGTCAGCACAACAAATAATTCTGTCCTTACCATAAGTCGACATGCGCATCGCCTGATGCTTGTAGAACTCAGGGTTCTTGAAAGCTGCCAGGCGTTTCAACTGATTCAGCGCCCTTTGGGAGATACCGGTCTTCAGGACAAACAGCATATTCGCTTTAACGATCTCCATTTGCCGAGGGAAATCAGTTTCCAACAATTTGACCGTGACCGTTTCCCATGGCTTGGGTTGCGCTTCTTCTTCATCGATTTTCAATACCCCGAGCTCGTTCCCCAGGCACATTTTGGAAGTGATCATTTTCACCTGATCTTCAGACAGTCTCTGAATCGCGTCCAAGAACGCCCACTGATCGGCATACGACTCCAAATCCCCATCGACGAATTCAGTATTTCCTCCCTTCCGTGCCTCTTTCTGCAAAGGTAGCGCTATCAGATTTCCCAGGCCGCCCTTGGGCATGGTGTCCTGATTGGGGAAGAATCTGTCATACGATTTGAACGTGATCTCGTGCCGTTTACTCATGGCGTAGGTAAGCAACGAGGTACCGAACCTTCTTGCCATGGAAGCTGAAATAGGACTTTCAAAGAAAAACCACGCATGCGCTCCATTGCCGGAGCGCGAACGCTCGACGGCGACAGGTATGGCGAATTCCGCGCAAACCTCCCTCAAGGCCGAAGTATCCTTTTGCCACTCACCGTCATCGAAATCGACCGCCAGAAACCAGCACGACTCATCAAGGCGCATCGGGTAAATTCCAGCGACCACCTTCCCCAGCAGGTGGTCTTGGATGACCTTCTCATCCAAGGCTGCATACGCCTTGTGGGCGCAACCGGCGCATGTCCCCTTCGGCTTCGCGCATACTCCCGATCTCCATTCATTCAGGCATGAAGGCGAATAGCCCAACTTCTCCTTCTGCTTGCTTTCCCATCTCTTGGCATAAACATCGTCCCGTCCCTTGAAGAGCGACATGAACAGCCTGATCTTTTCACTCGAATCAGAACGATTGCTTATGCCTGAAGGAAGGGCCTCGAAGGTAGATTGCGGAGCGATCATTTCCGGTTCGGGCTCTTTCCTGGGGATCTCGTTTATTAGAATCCGAACATCCGGAACACCCAAACGTGCCTTCAAGGCCCCAATTTCTTCTTTCAAATTACTGTTCTCAGTCAATAAAGCCTGATACCTCTCGAACAGCTCTTTAAAAGAAATAGACTCCTCACCTTTCACGTAAAGACCTCACTCATTCTTCCGACCGATTCAAATTCCACCTTTCACAAATTCCAATCAGGATCTCCGACGGACCTGCGAAAATCATTTATCAAAGGCTTTTTCAATCGTTTTTACGATTGATAAGATTCACAATAACTTTGACAATGGTTTCTTTTTCATCGGGCCTGCTCTCGGCGATGAGGAGCGTCAAGGCCACCAATGAGTATAGGAGGTTTGCACCCTTTTCTTCAACGCTTGGGTAGAGCTCGTCACCTCCGAAAGTCTGGTAGATGGTGCCTAAGGCGCTTTTAAATCCTTGGTCTTTCTCGATGCCGAATAGACCATCGAACTCACCCTTCATGACTGCGACAATTCCAATTACTTCGTCGTAGCCAATGATATGCAGCCCTTGCCGCGTGATCCCCCCAATGGTAAGAGTGCCGTGGTCGTAGCGGTCTAGAAGCGTCAGGGCATAAGCATAGTCGGTTATGACGCGCAGCACATCCTTGCCGGTTTCGCTGACAAGTTCCTGGTTGGCAAGGGTGCGGGCAAGTAGTTCCACGGTTCGGCGCATTTCGGTTAGCTTTTCGGCTTGGTCGCGGAAACGCTGCTCGTTGATCGTATATCCTTGGACGATGTGGTCGCGCAGGATATGAGTTGCCCACTGACGGAACCGGGTTGCCTGATAGCTGTTTACCCTATAACCTACGGCGATTATTGCATCAAGGTTGTAGTACCTCGTTCGGTATTTTTTGCCGTCTGCGGCAGTTGTTTCCAAAATGGAAATAACTGCCTCCTCCACCAACTCGCCGGCAGAAAATATGTTTTTCAGGTGCTTGTTGATGGCTGGGACCTGAACCCCAAACAACTCGGCAAGTTGTGCCTGTGTCAGCCAAGCAGTTTCATGGTCGAGACGGACTTCAAGGGAAGCAGTTCCGTCCGGGCTCTGATACATGATGATGCTACTTTGGGCATCGGTAGTCATGGATGATTCCTGTGAGCTTGTAGAACTAGGAGTAAGTAAGCGCCAACCACGCAACATAGGCATTATTTCCCCTGCCAATATACCCTATGGACAGGACACTTACAATAATGACCATGCTCCCGATCGCAAGCGAGAGGCTAACGAGAATGAACCATCGTGTAGGCATTCACCGCACCAGTAGGTACAACTCCGATTGGATGCATATTGCTCAGAGATCAGTTGAGAATACATCCCCCGCGCCATGGGGTGGACAAAACTCCTGAGCAAAGCGTTGATGGTAGAATGTCATTGACGGATCTGACATTTTACGGTAAAAGATATCTCTGCATCAGGCTCACGTGGGGCACCTAGATAGCACATGCGAGGCACAATAGAAAAGACAGTTAATTGATAAAATTTCATTAGCGCCATCTTAGCTCAGTTGGTAGAGCAACTGATTCGTAATCAGTAGGTCGACGGTTCGACTCCGTTAGATGGCTCCATAAAACAATCAAGGGCCTCACCGAAAGGTGGGACCCTTTTTTCATGCCACGGCGTAGCAATCCATCGGTGGAGCGATTCAGGAGGTCAAGCAGGTGGGAATGCCAAGGCTGTAGAAACCCATTTTGCACGGTTTCCAGCGACAGTTGCAGAAAAAGTAAAGGCCCGCCAATAACTGGCGGGCCTTCGTTGGTTTCATTGCAAGGTACCCGTTTTAAGGGTCACTCCGGTACTTGATAGCGCCGGATCTTTTACTGCTGTCATGTCGTTAGAATTCTCATCGGTGGAGTTTCTTTAATTTTGCTACCTCCTTTTCCCGAGATTCTGCTGCGCTAGCTAGCTGAATCAAAGATAACACCTCTCATGGCAAATTTACAGTCTGTTACAAAAAAAAGTTTTTGTGTATACTCTGAAGTTCACTGCCAGAAAGAATCAGCCCCGCCCCGAGTCCCTACTCTCCTGAGAATGCCATCCTCAGTTGATGAACCTGAACATCACCATTAAGAAAAATACACCAATCGGCCTGTTCGTTCTTCTGGCTATGCCAGAGATGAAAACTTATTTATGCTGCCAGCTCACCGGCTCCCGGGCATACGGTGGTTCCGACAGGCAATGGCTCGCCACTCTTATTGCAGGCGTTCATCCTGCAATCCTGGCCCCTTCTCCGCGTACTGGCGACCTCTAGCCTGGACCAAGACCTGCGCCCTTTATTATACTTCTGGATTTGTTGCAGGAGAGATACTCATAGTGAGACAGAGGGGGAGTGCATCCATTGGGGCAGCGTGGCATTAAGTGGCAGGGACTTCGAGATCACGCGAAAGCATGGAGGGATGATCAATTCAAAACTGAGACTTGAAAAAATGAGAGGCCCGCCATATCGGCGGGCCTCATTTGTTTTGTTTTATGATTCCCCTTTTCAAGGGTGATTCCGGAGTCTGATAACACCGGATGTTTTACTGCTGTCAGGTTTTTAGAATCCTCTTCTTCGGAGTTTCTTCGATGCTGACTACCTCCTTTTTCCGAGATTCTGTTATGCTAGCTAGCTGTGCTAAATGTAGCACCGATTATCGTGAATTTATAGACTGTTGCAAAAAAAAATTTCCGTATATACTGCAAAACTTGTCCGTCGTCCTGAACATGTCCAGGGTCCCGCCAGCTAGCCTGCCCCCCTCACACAAACGGGGACTACTTCGACTTTTGCCTTTCCCGGTACATATTGTTCAGCTTTTTTACCTTGTTCGGATTTTTCTTCCTCCACTCTTTCACAGCCCCGCGCGAAACGGTTTGCGCCCTTTCGGTGTCCGCCTCGCGTTTCCTGGCCGCCTCTGCCGCTTTAGTTGCCCTGGCCGGATCCGCTTCCTCCAGTTTCCGCTGGTGAAAGCTGCTGTTTTCGCTACCGCTCACCTTTTCGGCATGCTGTTCGAACCATATCCTTGCCGCCTCGCGGGCCTTCTCCGGATCGGTGGCATGCAGCCGCTTCAACTCTGCCATTGCCGACCGTCGTTCCCTCTTCTTCGCCTCTCGCAGCGCGAGCGCTTCCTGTCCATCCGGTGTCTCGTCATTTTGCATTTGGTACCTCGTCCACCTTTGTAGCACTTACCACAGACCGAGGTCAACCGGGCATCGCAAAAAACAGCCCCCCCCGCACGGCACTGTTTCCCGCAGGCGGCTTTCGAGGTCCCGCCGCTGCTGGACTTTGCAGGGCGTGGTGCTAAAATCCGGTGGTGCATCAGCCGACACCATTAAGGAAGCCCCTTGCCTGCCGACACACCCCGACGGGCTTTATCCCGGCAAATCAGTAAACTCAGCGGGAGTACGCCATGAAGAGCTCAACCATCATCACCGCCCTCGTGATCATTGTCCTGCTGGGCCTCGGCATTTTTTACCTGTGGGACACCACCGGGCCTGTTGTGTCACTTTCCAGGGCGCCCGGACCCGTCTCATCCAGAATCGGGCTCGGCCTGAGGCTGCTGGACTCCGGAGCCGGTGTCAAAAGCCTCGCAGTCGACGCCCTGCAAGCGGACAAGACGATCGCCGTCCTCTCCAAGCAGTACCCCCCGGGCACCCGCGAGGCGCGTGAAAACATCAAGCTCACGCCACAAATGGGTCTGAAAGAGGGGCCCTTCAAACTGCAGGTGACGGCCACCGACCGCTCCATTTACCGCTTCGGCGCCGGCAACAGCACAGTCCGGTCTCTGGACTTCAGCTACCATGACAAACCGCCGGCAGTCGCCGTCCTCAGCACCGCACACAATATCTCGCGCGGCGGCGCAGGACTGGTCGTCTACACCGTGAACAGAAAGGTGGAAAAAACCGGGGTGGTCTTTGCCGACCGCTTCTATCCCGGCTACCAGCAGGCCGGCGACGTTTACGCGAGCCTGTTCCCCTGCCCGCATGACACCCCCGCTGAGCGTTTCGTCCCGCGGGTGCTGGCAACTGACGCCGCGGGAAACGAGCGGCAGACCGGGATCTACTACAGACTGCTGCCGAAGTCCTTCCGGGCCGACCGCATCGAGCTTAGCGATGCGTTCCTGGAGAAGATTTCCGCCGAGTTCAAGGACCGGTTCCCGCAGGCCGCAGGCCCCCTGGAGGTCTTTCTGAAGGCCAACCGTGAACTGCGCGCGCAAGACGCCAAGGTTTTACGCGAGTGCGGCCTTAAAACCTCGCCGGTGCCGCTTTGGGAGGGTGAATTCCTGCGCCTGCCGAACTCCGCGCCAAGAGGCAGCTACGCCCAGCTCCGCAGTTACTTTTACCAGGGAAAGCAGGTCGATCAGCAAACGCACCTGGGCATTGACCTCGCGTCCCTCGCCCATGCAAAGGTCCCGGCAGCCAACCGCGGCAAGGTGGTCTACGCGGATGATCTCGGCATCTACGGGCAGTGCGTGATAGTCGACCACGGCCTCGGGTTGCAGACCCTCTACGGGCACCTGAGCCTGATCGAGGTGAAGGTAGGCGAGGAGGTCCAAAAGGGGCAGACGATCGGCAATACGGGGGACACCGGCCTGGCCGGCGGCGACCATCTTCACTTCGGGGTGGTGATCTCCGGGGAGGAGGTGAATCCGATCGAGTGGTGGGACGCCTCCTGGATAAAAAACAACGTCACCGGCAAGCTGGAAGCCGCCCGCACAGCTGTACCGGCCAGGTAGCCGGCTCTTCGCAAAAGGGGAACCGCCTCCTGCCGTCACAACAAAAAACGCCCCGCTGGTCAGGGGCGTTTTTTGCTGCGGCTTACTGTCGAGTATCCCGGCCAGCAGGCTGCTGCTGGTATTGGTCCTGAATCGGCGCATCCGGAGCCGGCAGCTCCATGGGAACATCCGGAGAAAGCGGCTCCGCGGGAACTCCGCCGTGGGTGGGACAGTACTCGGTCGGCTCGTGGCCTAACGCGTAAACTTCCTCTCCCTTCGACGGGCAGTCCGGCGCCGCCAGGTAGCCGGTGGCAGGGTCGATGGAGACCGAAATGACGGTGTCCGGTTTCGGGAAATCAGCAGCCGGCTTACCCGCCATAGCCGAGCTCATGAAGCGTCCCCAGATCGGAGCAGCAACAGCCCCTCCAGTGAAACCTTTCCCCCCGGGCTTCGGCTTGTCGTGCCCTACCCAGACCCCGGTCACCATCTGAGGCGTGTATCCGACAAACCAGGCGTCCCGGTAGTCATCAGTGGTACCGGTCTTGCCGGCCGAGGGGCGCTCCTGGCTGAACTTCTTCAGGCTCTTGGCGGTCCCGTAAACCATCGAGTCCCTAAGCATCTGGGTGGTGACGTAGGCGGTGGCAGGAGAAAGCACAGGCGTGATCACCGGTGGCATTTCCGTCCAGGCGGAACGGTTTCGTTCATAGATCCGGATGATGGTGCGTGGCTCAGCTCGTGAACCGCCGGCCGCCAGCGGCGTGTAGGCGGAGACCAGTTCGTTCAGAGTGACCTCTTCAGTCCCAAGGGCCTGGGAAAGACCTTGTCCATGCAGCGAAAGCCCCATTTTTCCGGCAAAACTGAGGAAATTCGGCACCCCGATGGCGTCCAGCAGTTTGACGGTGATCACGTTGTTCGAATAGGCGAGGGCCTGTCGCAGGGAAAGGTCTCCATAGAGCTTTCTCTCATAGTTTTGGGGTTTCCAGCTCCTGTTCTTTCCGCGGGCGTAGGCAACCGGGGTGTCGTTCAGGATGCTGCTGGAGGTATAGCCGTTCTCCAGGGCCGCAGCATAGATGAGCGGTTTTATGGACGAGCCGGGCTGGCGTTTGGCGGAAAAGGCGCGGTTGTAGGAATTCTTGGAGAAATCGACGCCGCCCACCGCGGCCAGTACGTCCCCGGTGTTGGGATCCAGGCTTATCAAAGCGCCTTGCAGCTTGGGGGAGATCTTTTTGACCCCCGCGCGCAAGGTACGTTCTGCCAGCTTTTGCAGGTTGAGATCCATGGCCGATATTACGTCCAGCCCCCCTTGTTCGATGATCTTTGATCCGTATCTCTCAATCAGCTTGTGCCGGATGTGGGCCACGTAGGAGGGGGCCTGTCCAGCCTTTATCGCGGTAGCCGGATGGTCTGTCAGCCGCTGTTTCTGCTTGGGGGTGATCATTTTCAGCTCCAGCATGCGCTTTAGCACCAGAGCCCTGCGTTGATTCACCGGGGCTTTTTTCCCGAACGGGTTGTAGAGAGCCGGGGATTTGGGCACTCCAGCCAGCAGTAAGCATTCGGCATCCGTCAAGTCCTCAGGATTCTTGTCGAAATACAGATGAGCGGCCTGGGCGATGCCCCAGGCTCCGTTACCGTAGTAGATCTGGTTGAAATACATCTCGAGGATCTGTTTTTTGCTGTATTTTCGCTCGTACTCCATGGCCAGCATCCCTTCTTTAACCTTCCGGTCAAGGGTCTTTTCGCTGGTCAGGTATTTGTTTTTGATCAGCTGCTGGGTAATGGTGGAGCCGCCTTCGACCAGTCTCCCCTTGACGACATCCTTCACCAGTGCGCGCGCAATCCCTCTGATATCGATCCCCTGGTGATCATAAAAACGGGAATCCTCGATGGCAACCAGGGCCTTTTGCAGAAAGACCGGGATCCGGTCAATGGGGACCCAGTATCTCTTGGCCGGCAGGATCCTGGCAACAAAGCGCGACTGGTTGTCGAATATCTTGATCGAGCTATAGCCGGGTGAGAGGGTGGGATAGGTCGCGAAGCTCTCCCGGGCCTGGGCGGCCGGGACAGGTGCCAGCAGCATCAAAGCCAGTAAAGGGAGAGCAGCAAGCATCTGTTTGACAGCAAAAAAGCGGTGATAAGACAAAGTCGGTACTCCTTGGAGAGGCCAGGTTCAATCGGCACATTCTGTACTTAAGACAGTAGTCGGTCAAGTACTAGTTTGCCGGGGACTGGCTCCGCAGGGACACGGTAGGGATGCTGGTTGCCCAGCACCCCCCGTACAGATCCGTACATGCGGCACTACCGCATACGGCTCCTGCCTCG
>Ga0209317_1000286_pt1 | contig 65199 bp, 49 predicted proteins | sample RifGroB2_FD_183994 | JGI IMG/M metagenome (GOLD analysis project Ga0209317, IMG submission 183994) | Soil microbial communities from Rifle, Colorado, USA - Groundwater B2 (SPAdes) (version 2) | ecosystem: Environmental > Terrestrial > Soil > Unclassified | place: Rifle, Colorado | collected...
GGTGGCGAAGCGCTCCGAGCTGGTGGAGAGCCAGAGAGCCTTGATGAACATCGTGGAGGACCTGAACCAGAAAACGGCCGAACTGGAGGACGCCAATGCCCGGCTGCAGGAACTGGAGCGCCTGAAGTCCATGTTCATCGCCTCCATGAGCCACGAGCTCAGGACCCCTCTGAATTCCATCATCGGCTTTTCGAGCATCATCTTGAACGAATGGCTGGGCCCGGTCAACCCGGAGCAGAAGGAGAACCTCGCCACCATCCTGCGCTCCGGCAAGCATCTGCTGAGCCTGATCAACGACGTGATCGACGTCTCCAAGATCGAGGCGGGGAAGATCGAGTGCCGCCTGGAGGAGTTCGACCTGTACGACCTGCTGTCGGAGGCGGTCCAGTACCTGGAGCAGGATATCCGGGGAAAGGGTCTCGAGCTCCGTCTCCGGCTGCAGCACCAGACGGTCCGCACCGAGCGGCGGCGCCTGCTGCAGTGCATCATCAACCTTTTGAGCAACGCGCTCAAATTCACCGAACGGGGGGAGATCGCCGTGGAGTCGGCACCGGAGGTCGAGGCCGAGCAAGAGGGCGCAGCGCGGGCGGCAAAAGCGGTCCGCATCGCGGTGCACGATACCGGTGTGGGCATTGCGGCACAGGACATCCCGAGGCTGTTCCAGCCTTTTACCCGGCTCGAGTCTCCCATGATGACCACGGTCCCGGGGACCGGGCTCGGCCTCTACCTGACCAGAAAGCTTGTGAACGAAGTACTGCATGGAAATATAATCTGCGCCAGCGAAATCGGCATGGGCAGCACCTTCACCATCGTGATACCCGGGAGCATCAATGAAAAAGGTACTGGTAGTTGAGGATAACAGCGACAACATGCGTCTCATCACCTATGCGCTGGAGCGGCGCGGCTACCGGGTGATCCCGGCGGAGACGGGAGTGCGCGGGGTAGAGCTTGCCATCAGCGAGCGCCCCCTGTTCATCGTCATGGACATAAACCTCCCCGATATCGACGGCTACGAGGCGACCCGGCGCATCCGCGCATCCGGGGCCAACGGGTCGATACCGATCATCGCCATCACCTCCTACGCCATGGCCGGCGACATGGACCGGATCCTGGCGTCAGGCTGCACCGGCTACTTCGAGAAGCCGATCGACCCCTTGACCATCATCGACAAGATCCACGCCCTGCTCGAAGGGAAGGTCCCCCTATTACCGTAAAAATGACCTCACGCAGGCGGGATCGATCATGAAGGTACTCATTGTTGAAGACAACGCCAACGACCGCAGACTGTTGCGCTACACCTTCGAGCACCACGGCTGCAGCGTCATCGAGGCGAGCGACGGCAGGGAGGGGCTAGAGCTTGCGTCCGCTCACCGGCCCGACATCATCGTGTCCGACGCCCTGATGCCGGTCATGGACGGCTTCCAGCTGCTGCGGGCCCTGAAGTCGGACCCGGCGCTGCGGTCGATCCCGTTCGTCTTCTACTCGGCCAGCTACACCGGCCATAGCGAGGAGGATCTCGCCGTCTCCCTTGGCGCCGAGTCGTTCATGCTCAAGCCCAAGGAGCCGGAAGAGCTCTGGGCTGAGGCGAACAAGGTCCTGCAGAGCCGGCAGCTTAAGGAAGAACCGGGGCTCGGGGCCGGCGAGAGCGAGGAGCAGTTTCTGCGGGAGTACAGCCATATCGTGGCGACCCAGCTGGAAGTCAAGATGAGCGATCTGGAAGAGGAGCTGGCCCGGCGCAAGAAGGCCGAAGCGGAGGTCCGCACACTCAACGAGGAGCTGGAGCAGCGGGTGCGGGAGCGGACCGCCGCACTGGTGGTGAAGAGCAGGGAGCTCGAGCAGAGCCAGCAGGCGCTCGTCATGAACATGGAAGAGCTCAAGAGCAAGGCGGACCAGTTGAAGCAGGCAAACGATGCGCTGGCGCTCGAGAACAGGCAGCGGACCCAGGCACAGGAAGAGATATCCTGGCTAAACGATGACCTGAGGCGGCAGCGATCGGCCCTGGAGGCGACCAACAAGGAACTGGAGAGCTTCAGCTACTCGGTCTCCCACGACCTGCGGGCGCCGCTGCGGCACATCTGCGGCTTCATCAAACTGCTCGCCGAAGAGCACGGCTCCCAACTGGACGAGACGGGGCGGCAGTACCTGGAACGGATCGGACGCTGCGGCGCCAAGATGAACGATCTGATCGATGCCCTCCTGATGCTCTCCAGGGTGGGGCGCAGCGAGATGGTCGTCTCCAGCGTCGATCTCAGCAGCATGGCCCGACAGATCTTCACCAGCCTCAGCCAGACGGCCCCCGACCGCAGCATCACCCTCACCGTCGCCGAGGGGGTGACGGTGAGGGCGGACGGCAACCTGATGCAGATTCTGCTCGACAACCTGCTCGGCAATGCCTGGAAGTACACCGGCAAAAAGGAACACGGGGTCATCGAGTTCGGCCGCCTGGAACAGGACGGCAAGCAGGTCGTCTTCGTGCGGGACAACGGGGTCGGGTTCGACATGACGTATGCCGGCAAGCTGTTCGGGGCGTTTCAGAGGCTGCACACGGACAAGGAGTACGAGGGGACCGGCATCGGCCTGGCCACGGTGCTGCGGATCGTCCAGCGCCACGGAGGCAGGGTCTGGGCCGATGCCAAGCCGGGCGAGGGGGCGACCTTTTACTTCACCCTGTAGGTCAAAATGAAACTTTGGAACCTTTAACGGTCGCGGCGACAAGATGCGACTCGGCATCACTGCCCCCCTGTTCCTCCTATCTGCACATCGCCCGACCGCCATATTTGGCAGGTACGTCACCTGCGACGGGTTCCCATGACGGCTTTCACTCCCCTGCCGCTCGATCCTTCCATTTCGCCTCGAATAATCCGCCACTTGCGCCCGCAGTTCGGGATGTAGATGCTCTGGCACGCAAGTTGCCACTCCCTCCCTGGCCACTTTAATACAACAACCGGATCGGGAAGCGGCAGCGTGCCCCAGGTCCAGCGTCCTCTCATCCTTCAACGACCTGCCACACTAGGAGTCCCCGATGCACCTGAGCCTGCTGATTATCGCCTGCCTCGTCCTGTTGCCCATGTCAAGCCGTGCTGCGGATGACGGCTATGGCTACCCGATCCCGGGATCGTACGAAGCGACCATCCTCGGGACTCCGGCAGGACTCATGCCGGAGCTGACCGCAAAGATGAACATCCGCCAGCTCGTGCTCGAGGTGATCCCGGGCCGGCACAAGCCGCCGGTATTCTTTTACGATGAGGGGCTGCGCTGCAGCTTCGCCTACCAGAACAAGAAGGCGCCACTGGTCTTTCTGATCGCCGGCGCCGGCGCCAACGACCGCTCGGCCAAGATGCTGTCGTTGATGCAGGGGCTTTACCAGGCCGGCTTTCACGTGATCACCCTCCCCTCGCCCACCCATGCGAATTTCATCATTTCAGCCTCCCAAAGCGGCATTCCCGGCGAGCTTACCGAGGACGCGGCCGACCTGTACCACGCGATGGAGGTCGCCTGGCAAAAGGTGCAGGGAGACATAGAGGTCTCCTCCTTCAACCTGGGGGGCTACAGCCTGGGAGCGGCAGAGGCCGCCTTCGTGGCGAAGCTCGACGAGGAGCGCCGGGTCTTCAACTTCCGCAAGGTGCTCATGATCAACCCGCCGGTCAGCCTCTACGGCTCGGCGACCAGGATCGAGGAACTGCTGAAGCAGATCCCCGGCGGGCCGAAAAAACAGGGGATATTTTTCAACAAGATGCTGTCGAAGTTCAGCGAGTTCTACCGCGCCGGGAATTTCGTCTCCATAAACGACGACTTCCTCTACGCGATCTACTCGGAGCGTCTTTTCTCCCGCGAACAGACAGCCGGACTGATCGGGCTTACCTACCGCATCAACCTGGCCGGCATGATTTTCGCCTCAGACGTGATGACCAACAGCGGCTACGTGGTGCCGAAGAACCGGGTGCTGCACGGCACCGACTCCCTTACCGATTATTTCCTGGTCTCCACCCACCTGAGCTTCTTCGACTATTTCAACGAGTACTTCTACCCCTACTTCGAGAAGCGGCGCCCAGGCCTCACCAAGGAGGCGTTCATCCAGTCCCTGAGCCTCAGGAGCATCGAGGGGTACCTGAAGTCGTCCGCCAAGTTCGGCGTGATGGCCAACGAGAACGATTTCATCCTGACCGGGCCGGAGCTCGACTATCTGCGCCGGATTTTCGGGGAGCGGGCCAAGATCTACCCGCGAGGCGGCCATCTGGGCAATCTCGAGTACAAGGACAACATGGCCTACATGGTCGGTTTTTTCAAGGAACAAGGAGTGCGGCCATGAGGACAGTAACCGGATACGCCGTTTGCCGCATCGTCACCGCCCTGACGCTCATGCTTACCCTTGCCGGTTGCGCCGCGACCCGGGCGCATACCCAGGCGGAGGTGAGGCCCTGGCATTCGATAAACGAGTTCAGGGACCAGCGTTACGCCGAGGTGGCGGACCCCTGGGAAGGGTTCAACCGTGGCATGTACCGATTCAACTTCTACTTCGACAAATACATCTTCCTGCCGGTGGTGACCGGCTACGAGTTCGTGACGCCCGATTTCGTCGAGGACCGCATTTCCGGCGTCTTCAACAACCTGAGCGAGATCCGCAACCTCACCAACAGCATGTTTCAACTCAAGGCAGCGGAATCCGCCACCACGCTGGGCCGTTTCCTGACCAACAGCACCCTGGGACTGGGCGGCATGTTCGATCCGGCCACCAGGTTCGGACTGGCACGGCAGGACCAGGATTTCGGCAAAACCCTGGGCTACTGGGGGGCAAGCTCGGGCCCCTACCTGGTACTGCCGATCTTCGGCCCCTCTTCCCTGCGCGACACCGGTGGGCTCGCGGTGGATTACGCCATCAGCTACGGGCTCTATACGGCGGTCGATCCATTCGGCAGCACCGGCAACAGTTTCGCCTGGGATGCGGGTGTTACCGCCCTGGGAGCGATCGACGCGCGGCATCGGCAGAGTTTCCGCTACTATGAGAGCGGCTACCCCTTCGAGTACAACGTGGTCCGCTTCATCTACCACGAGCAGCGCGAAATCGAGACGGGAAAGGCGCCCGTCGAAGAAGAGGAGAAAGCGAAGAGCACGCCGGTGTCCGAATAGCACCCCGTCGGACTGTGAGGGGCGAATCACCCTTGATAACTCCGCTTGCCATGGAACCGGCCGGCCTGTTATGTTTCATCTGCGGCAGGTTCGTGGTGCGGGATAGGGCCGTAACGAGGTGAGATGAGCGTGAAAATGAAGTGGATCGGCGCCTTCCTGCTGGGCCTTGGCGCCCTGGCTGCCGTCTACCTGGGGGTTACGCTATCGCGCCTCCCCTCGGTGGAACCCCTTGCCAACCGCAGGATGAACATGACCATACAGGTCAAGGACTGGAAGGGGAAGGATCGTCCCCTCATCGTCGGGCCCGGGAACCGTCATTGGACCGCTTCGGACAGCATCCCCCCGGAGATGAAGTGGGCGGTGATCGTGGCCGAGGACGCCAACTTCTACCGGCACGAGGGGATCGACGTCAAGGCGATCAAAAACGCCATCAAGTACGACCTGGAAAAGAGAAGCTTTGCCCGCGGCGCCTCGACCATTACCCAGCAGGTGGCGAAGAACCTCTTCCTGTCGCGGGAAAAGACCCTGACCCGCAAACTCGAGGAGATCGTTCTCGCCAGGCGGATGGAACGGAAGCTCAGCAAGGGGAGGATTCTGGAGCTGTACCTGAACATCGTCGAGCTGGGACCGATGGTGTACGGGATCGGTCATGGGGCGAGATACTATTTCGACAAATCGGCCGACAACCTGACAGCGCGTGAGTGCGCCTTTCTCGCCGCCATGCTCCCCGGCCCGCAGGTGGCTTTCAACCCGTACCGGCACCTGGCCAGGGTGCTGAAGCGCTCGGACATGATCCTGCGGCTGCTGCGGGACAAGGGGGTGCTGACCGGTGAGGAGTACCGCCTGGCACTGGCCGAGGTGCCCAATGTCAACGGCATGCAGAAAAAGGTGGATCTAAGCGTCACGGCCAAGGTGGAGCGGTTTTTCAAGCGGGCCTTCAGCTTTTTTCAGTGAGACTTTCGGGCGGCTCCCTTTTGGTCCAGGGAGGGACTGCCGGTATCGCTTCCGCCTTGCCTGAGTTCCTCCCGTGCCTTCTTGGCCAATTTGGAGTAACTCTCCCGAATTTGGTCCAGTTCGTGCTCCTCCAACTCCTCCAGGTCCAAAAGCGCGTCGTGCGCACCCTTATGGGCGCGAATCAGCTCGTCCAGCTTGATTTGCAGCGCCTCGGCGTCGCGGTTCTGGGTATTCTGAATCAGGAACACCATCAGGAAGGTGACGATGGTGGTCCCGGTGTTGATCACCAGCTGCCAGGTGTCACTGAAGTGAAAGAGCGGGCCGGTCACGATCCACACGACGATGACCGAGGCTGCCACCCCAAACGCGCAGGGGCGGCCGGTGGCACGAGAGATCGCCTTTGCGAAGCTGGTGAACCAGGAAGATGATTTTGTCGGTTTCATGGCGCGCCTCCGAGCCCCTGACCGCCGCAATGAACGGCGCAACGGCTCAATTGATGTTCATCACAGCATCGCGCAGGATGCCCCTCACCTCTCCCCAGAGCTGCTCGGTCCCCGTCCTCAACTCCTCCCACTCCTCATCGCTTGCCGCCGATATCCCCTGCAGCTTCAGCGCGGCCTCGTCCCGTTTGAACTGCAGCAGTGAGACGGCCTTGGAGTATTGGGACTTCGCTTCGAAATGGGCAACCTTCGCCTTGTCCTTGAGCCGGTCGATCTCGTCATTCCAGTGGACCATCTGTGCGCAGAGTTCTACGACGTACGCGGACTGCCTGTCCATAGTATCCTCCTTCTCTTTGTTGCGCTTTTAAAACAGGCCCTTCCCCCCGAAAGGGGTAAGGGCCCGCCTGTCTGACTTACAGTTTCCTGACTGATCCGGCCGTTAGCGGCCCCGTCCCTCGTCTTTGTTCTGCCCCTGACCGTGGCCCCTGTCCTGCGAACCACCGTTACCGCCCCGATCCTGCGGAGCGTCCTTGTCCTTGGATTTCTGCTCGCGGTCCCGCTGTGGCTGCTGCGCAGGTTTTTGCGGTGCGCGCTGCTGCTGAACGGCCGCAGGCTGCGGCCTCTGCTTTTGCTCACGCTGAACGGCCGCAGGTTGCGGCCTCGGCTTTTGCTCACGCTGAACGGCCGCCGGCTGCGGCTTCTGCTTCTGCTCACGCTGAACGGCCGCAGGCTGCGGCCTCGGCTTTTGCTCACGCTGAACGGCTGCCGGCTGCTTCTGATCGTGCGCCGGAGCTAGATTTTGAGGAGCCGCTTGCACCGGTGCCGGTCTCTTATCCCTTTCGCCGCCGCGCTGCGGTGCCTGCTGGCGCTGGACAGCCGGAGCGCCCTGCTGCTGCGGCGCTGAATGCTGGATTTCCTGACGCTGCGGGCTTCTCACCTGGGGCTTTTCCTGCCGCTGGGCGGGGGCCGGGGCTTTTTGCTCTACCTGCTTGAAATGCTCACGAACCGCCTTTTCACGAGGCTGATACCGGTATTGCTCGCTGCGCAACACCCTTTGCTGCTCCACCCGGGGATACCTGTCACCGGTGTACTGGCGCTGGTAGACCGGCAGCGGCGCGGGCCTAGGAGCGGAACTGCGATTCCACCGGTCCCAACCGCTACGGCGCTGTTCCCATGAATGGCCCCAGTGCTGGCCCCAGCGCGGCGGTGCATCCGAGCGCCAGCCGCGGAAGTAGACCGGCGGCTGCCGGTAGTAGCTCACGGGGACGCGCAGGATGAAAAGCGGCACCACGCTCGGCTCGACAAAACCCCATGGGCCGTTGTACCAGGAACTGGCGTACCAGTTATCATCCTGGTAGACCCAGTACATGCCGTCGTAAAAGAAATAGTTGCCGTCCACCCGCGGAGCGTAGTAGACGGGGTAGCCAGGTACCGGGACCAGCTCCGGGTAGAGCGGCAGATTGATGCCGATGCTCACGGTGGGTAGCCCGATGCCGATGCCGATGCTCACACCTGCTGTGGCCGAAGTCGCCAGGCATAAAAGCATCCCCATCACGATGAATCCGTAACGTATCCTATGCATTTTGGTCCTCCCTTTCTACGTGGGATTCGGGCGGCATCTGCCGGTGTAACCGGCAGACGCCCCGATTCTCTGCTTGTTGTCCTGTCTACAGCCGCATGCCTTGCATCTAACAGGTTCTCCAAAGCGGCCGCAGCCCGGCAGATTGGCTACCAGGCCGGAGCGCCCTATTGCTAACGGCCGTGTCCGCCGCGTCCCTCATGACCGTGCTTGTAACCGTTGTCGTGATGTTTCTTGTGCTTTTTATGGTGCCTGGGCCTTTCCCTCTCGATGTAAACCCGGCGCTCCCTCTCGACATAGTAAGGGCGGCCCGCGTCCACGTAGACGTGTACTCCCGGCGGGGCCGGCAGGTATCCGGTGACGCTGACATTGACGCTGGAGCCGGGCAGCCCGGGAGGGATGAGAATGCCTGGCGGTGCGGGGAACCCGGCTTCGGCCCCCTGGCTGGCGAAGGTGAGGAGTGCCGCGGTGAGGATCAGCATGGACAGAACAAATTTGGTACGCATTGGTGCTCCCTTTTCAGCGTGGAGTTGCTCTCTTTCGCGTTTGTCGCGAGCGGCAACGGTCATTGAACAGTACTACAACGAACGTGCCAATGACTAACCCAGGGTATTACTGAGCCAAGATACCGGCATTGCAGTATAAAACCTGGAACTGCTTGAGACGGAAAGTTACAGCCATCATACCCGGCTATCATATTTAACACAGCTGTCATATGTGGCGGGGAATGGAGAGGCAAAAACCGGTGAGGGTATTTGAAGGTACTGCTGTCTATGGAGGGCTTGCCGCTGTCCCTGTACAATCCTTCTCTCCCCCTTTGGCAGCGGGGGAGAGAGGCACGTTGCCAGCTGAAGATGATGGCCGTTATTGCACCGTTATTTCGAAAAGAACACGGATGTTCGCCTTTGCTGCATCCGACTGGAGATCGGCGGGCCTCGGCTCGTCGACCGCCGGGCGTGTCTCGCCATAGCCGACCATGGTAAGCCTTTCAGAACCGATGACCCCTTCGCTCACCAGGTATTCCCGGACGGAAGCGGCCCTTCTCTCACTGAGCTTCTGGTTGTACTCCTCGGTGCCGGCCGCAGAGGTGTACCCCGCGATGCGGATCTGGGCCTGCGGGTTTTCTTTCAGGAGCAGGATATTCCTTTTCAGGATGGTCTTTGCTTCCGGTTTCAGGGTCGACTGATCGAAATCGAAGTGGATATCCTCGAAGGAAAGCACGATGACCTGCGGCTGGGCTACGGCGGCACCCTGCTCCACTTTAGGCAACGGTGCCAGGATGACCGCGGGCGGGCAGCCGTTTTTGTCAACGGCGATGCCTGCGGGTGTGCCGGGGCATTTATCCAGATAGTCCGCTACGCCGTCGCGGTCCGTATCGACCGGGCAGCCATCCCTGTCAACAACAACGCCTGCGGGCGTGCCGGAACATTTGTCCAGATAGTCCGCTACGCCATCCCTGTCGCCATCCAGCGGGCAGCCATCCGAGCCGACGGCCACTCCTGACGGGGTACCGGGGCATCTGTCGTTCGGATCGGACACGCCGTCGCCGTCGCTGTCGCCTGGCACCGGCGGGGCGGCCTGGGCGACGACCGCATTGGACTTCCCGCCGAACCTGAACACCACCCCCAGGGTGGTCTCGACGTTGTGTATCTTTTCATCGGTAGTCATGTTGTCCCTGACATCGACCCTGAGGGCCACGTTTTCCGCCACCCAGTACTTAGCACCCACGCCCACGTCGACGATGGACATGTTCTTGTTGTTTATCTTCGGGCTGTAGTGGGCCGCCCCGTAACCTGCGGTAACGAACGGGTTGAACTTGGCCTCAGGCATGAAGTGATAAATGAGGTCGAGATGATACATGGCGATGTCCACGTCGTTAATCGGGCTGGTGAACTGCCCTTGCCTGGTAAATGACAGGGACTCGTCGTCCACTGCGCTTTTGATGTACTGGCCGGTGGCTTCAACGCCGAAATGTTCGGTGAAGTTATAGCCGATACGCCCGCCGAATATGGGCCCGTTTTCCAGATTCTGCCTGTCCTGGAAGAAGCTGTAACCCACGAAAGGACTCAGCTCGACGCTTCCCGCCTTGATTTCGGCGCGGGCCGGCAAGGGGAGGAGAAACGCTGAAATTAACAAAACCGGGGCCATTTTCTTCATGATAGGTGTCACGGAAAGCATCTTCTTTCTCATCTAAAACCTCCTTGTATTGTCATATTGGTTTGCGCTGCCTGTATTGCAGTTATCCCTTTATCGTCCGTAGTGAGGAGAAAAAGGGGGGGCGGACCTGCCGGGGAAATGCCCCGCCTCCCCTTTTCCCATACTGCCTTCACTTAAAGCCCCGCATGCCTCAGGGGGCCGGCACATTGACGGTATTCGAGTCCAGCGCGATGGTGCCGGCCGTGGTCGCTCCGGCCAGTATCCTGCCGTTGACCGTGGCGCCGGTGACACAGGTGACATCCCTGCCGGACACGATGTTGCCGTAGAAGACGGTACCCACGCCTATGGTCGCATCCAGGGTGGGGACCCAGAACACGTTCTTCGCCTGGGCGCCGTTTGCCAGCGAGACGCTGGCGCCGGTGGTAAGTGACGAGCCGATCTGGAAGACCCAGACGGCGTTGGCGTTGCCGCCGGCGTCAAGCACGAGCGGGGTCGAGACCAGCATGGTGGAGCCGGAGGTGTAGGTCCCCGGCGGGATGCCCAGGGGAAAGCGCGCGCCCAGGTTCTCGCCGGCAGAGATGGTGGTCCCCGGGGCGAGGTTCTTGGCGAAGTTGTAGGAGACCAGGAGGTCAAGCCTCGCCTGCTCGGACACCGTGTCGTTTATGTGAATGGCGCCGTTCACCTGTACCGGCAGCAGCCCGTTGGAAGTGCCCGGGTCCAGTGAGACGTCCCCGTTTATCATGGTGGAGGCGCCGGTGTTGGTGATGGCGGAGGTCGCCATGATGCCGAAGGAGCCGACCGAGGCGAGCGGTACCGCGCCCGGCGCGAGTGCCGGACCTGCCGCGGTGCTGAAGGTCCAGGGGTTGGCTGCGACGCCGTCGGCCAGTGCATTGCCCGCCAGGTCCTTGGCGCCGATGGTGATGGCGGCGCTGTAGGTGAGGCCGGCTTCCAGGTTCCCGGTCGGATTGAAGACGGCCGTCAGGCCGGAGTAGGTCACGTTGCCGGCTACGGGTGTGGTCCCCTGTTTAAGGGTAAAGGTCGCCGCGTTGATTGTTAACGGGTCCATGTGCTCGCTGAAGGTGGCCGTGACGGAGCTGCCGGTCGCCACATCGGTTGCCAGGTTGAGCGGGAAGGTGGCGTTCAAGACCGGTGCCACCGCATCCAGGGCGGCGCCGGTGGTGAAGCTCCAGGTCTTGTCGACGGCCAGAGCGTTACCTTTCAGGTCGCGGGCCCCGTTGCTGCCGGATTTAATGGTGGCGCTATAGGTGGTGTTGTTGGCAAGGACGGTGGTCGGTTTGAAGACCGCAGTCAGGCCGGAGTAGGTCACGTTGCCGGAAACGGGCGTCAATCCTTGTTTCAGGGTGACCGTGGCCGAGGTGATGGTCAACGGGTCCATCGGCTCGCTGAAGACGGCGCTCACCGAGCTGTTGGTGGTTACGTTGTTGGCAAGGTCAAGCGGGACTGTGGAGCTCACCGTGGGTGCGGTAGTGTCAGGTGCCGCACCCGTGGTGAAGCGCCAGACCCTGGCGACCACCAGCGCGTTGCCGGCCAGGTCGCGGGCGCCCGTGGTTATGGTGACGGTATGGAGCTGGTTCGGCGCCAGGTTTGCCGCCGGCTTGAAGACCGCCGTCACGCCGGAGTAGGTCACGCTGCCGGAAATCGGCGTCGCCCCCTGCTTCAGGGTAAAGGTGGTCGTGTTGATGGTGGCGGGGTCCATCGGCTCGCTGAAGGCGGCGCTGACCGAGCTGTTGGTCGCGACACCGGTGGCAAGGTTGACAGGGACCGGTGCATTCACGGCGGGCGAGATGGCGTCCAGGGCAGCGCCCGTGGTGAAGCTCCAGCTGTAGTCATTTGCCAGCGCGTGCCCGGACGCGTCGTGGACCCCGTTCGTGATACGGGCGACGTAGAGCGTGTCGGCGACGAGATTGGTTGCCGGCGTGAAGACAGCGGTCACTCCCGTGTAGCTGACCGCGCCGTCCACAGGGGTCGCCCCCCTCTTCAGGGTGAAGGTGGCGGCAGTGATCGTTGTCGAGTCCATCGCACCGCTGAAGGTTGCTGTCAGTTTTCTGCCGACCGGCACGTCCGTTTCAGTGTTGGCAGGGCTCGTGGAGCTCACGGTGACCGGCTCGTCCCAGTGTCCGCCCCCCGCGACACCGCTGCCGCATCCCGGCAGGACGGCCAATGCGCCCAGGATCAATAATGCCAAACCGGCTCTTTTTGCTTCGAATCTTTTCATATAACCCCCTCCATGTAATCCTTCACAACTCACTGCATCTCGATTTGTTGGCAAGCAACTAGCGTCAAACGGTTCACTCCTTTTTTGCTTTTTCCGCACAGGGCGGTTTTATATATAAATCGGACCTGGCTTTTCAGTGAAATAGACACACTCACAAAAACCAACTTAGCAATTAACCGGCCAATGGAAACTGGTTGATGAAAACTCCGATTTGTACCTGTGATAACAGCTCATTGGCAAAAACACTTTCAACGATCCAGCAAATACTATGACAATTTAAGCCCTCAGTATTTGATGGAACCTCAGCATATTGAGGTATACTTTATTGAAATTGAGGTATAGTCTGATAGAACGGTACAAATAATAGGGGCATAAGAGGGTCGGCAATGGGAATAGACAAAAAGCAGAAACCGGCGGCGGCGCAAGCTCCGACTCAGGAACTTGACCAGCACCAGGTCGAGCTGGAGGCGCAGAACATCGAGCTGCTCCGGGCCCAGCAGGAGCTTGAGACCCAACAGATAGAGTTGGAGATGCAAAACGAAGAGCTGCGCCGGGTCCAGCATGAGCTTGAGCTGTCGCGCAACAAGTTTGCCGAGCTCTACGATTTTGCCCCGGTCGGTTATTTCAGCTTCGATACGGCAGGCACGATCCGGGAGTTGAACGTGATCGGCGCGCAGTTATTGGGACTGGAGAAGCGACAGCTCTCCGGCCAACCCTTTGCCGGCTTCATCGCCGATGCGGACGGCAGGGAGGTTTTCACGAACCACCTGGAAAGCGTCATGCTAAGGCGGGGCATGCAAAGATGTGAGATCGGGCTCAAGGGAAAAGACGGCTGCGTGATCCAGGGCCAGCTGCAGAGCGTCACGGTGGAGAGGCAGGAAAACCAGGAGGGCTACATTCTCTCCTCGATCGTCGACGGCACGCTCGCCAAGCAGTTGGAAGCGGAGATACAGGATGCCCGGGAGTATGCCGAGAGCATCGTGGAAACGGTGCGCAAGCCGCTGGTGGTGCTCGATTCCGATTTGAAGATTCTCACGGCCAACCACAGCTTCTACGAGACCTTCAAGGTGACGCCCGAGGAGACCATCGGCAATTTCATCTACGACCTGGGCAACCGGCAGTGGGACATCCCCAAGCTGAGGGTGCTCTTCGAAGACATCCTCCCCAACGAAACGGTGTTCAACGGCTACGAAGTGGACCACCAGTTTCCCGTGGTGGGGCGCAAAATCATGCTTTTGAACGCCCGGGAGATCTTCCGCAAAGACATTGGCTCGCACATCATACTTTTGGCCATGGAGGACATCACGGCGCGCAAGCAGGCGGAAGAGTCGCTGCTCAAGGCGGGGGCGCTGCAGAGCGCCATTTTCAACAGCGCCAACTTCTCGAGCATCGCAACGGACGCCGACGGGGTGATCCAGATCTTCAACGTCGGCGCGGAACGCATGCTGGGGTACGCGGCCGCCGATGTGATGAACCTCATCACGCCGGCCGACATTTCCGATCCGCAGGAACTGATAGCGCGCGCCGAAGAGTTGAGCCAGGAGCTGGGTACCCCGATCACCCCGGGTTTCGAGGCACTGGTGTTCAAGGCGTCGCGCGGCATCGAGGACATCTACGAGCTCACCTACATCCGTAAGGACGGCAGCCGCTTCCCGGCCGTGGTCTCCGTCACGGCGCTGCGCGACGCGCAGGATGCGATCATCGGCTATCTTCTGATCGGCACGGACAACACGGCCAGAAAGCAGGTCGAGGCGGAGCAGCAGCAGTTGAGCCAGCGGCTGCGCGACCACCAGTTCTACACCCGCTCCCTGTTCGAATCCAACATCGACGCCATCATGACCACCGACCCTGCCGGCATCATCACCGACGTCAACAAGCAGATGGAGGTGCTCACCGGCTGCACGCGCGACGAGCTGATCGGCGCGCCCTTCAAGAACTACTTCACCAATCCGGACCGGGCCGAGACCGGCATCAAACTGGTCCTCAGGGAAAAGAAGGTGACCAACTACGAACTGACCGCGCGCGCCAGGGACGGCATGGAAACGGTGGTCTCCATCAACGCGACCACCTTCTACGACCGGGACCGCAAGCTCCAGGGGGTGTTCGCCGCGGCGCGCGACGTCACCGAGCGCAAGCGCCTGGACCAGGTGCTGCAGGAAAAGAACGTCGAGCTGGAGAACGCCCGGGCGGCGGCGGAAAAAACCAACCTCATCAAGTCGGACTTCCTGGCCAACATGAGCCACGAACTGCGCACCCCGCTCAACGCTGTGATCGGCTTCTCCGAGGTGCTGCAGGACCAGATGTTCGGCGAGATCAACGAAAAGCAGCAGCAATACGTCGACAACATCCTCACCAGCGGCAGGCACCTGCTCTCGCTGATCAACGACATCCTGGACCTCTCGAAGGTCGAGTCGGGTAAGATGGAGCTCGAGCTGAGCGTCTTCTCGCTGCGGGAATCCCTGGACGCCTCCGTGACGATGCTCAGGGAAAAGGCCGTGAAGGGGGGGATAGAACTGCAACTGGACATCGCCCCGGAGGCCGATATCGACATCGAGGCGGACCAGAGGAAACTGAAACAGATCCTGTTCAACCTGCTCTCCAACGCGGTCAAGTTCTCCTCCGCCGACGCGACGGTGCGCGTGAGCGCCGCCAGGGACGGGGATTTCATCGAAGTCACCGTGCAGGACACCGGCATCGGCATAAAGGGCGAGGACATCCCTAAGCTCTTCCACCCCTTCACGCAGCTGGAGTCGGTGTACACCAAGGGGTTCGAAGGGACCGGCCTGGGGCTCGCCCTGACCCGGCAGCTGGTGGAGCTGCACTTCGGCAGGATCTGGGTGGAGAGCGAGTTCGGCACCGGGAGCAGCTTCAGCTTCGCCATCCCGCTCAGGCAGGGACAGGCCGCGCTCCTGGAGCCATCCTCCCCTGCCCCGCCCGAAAGCGACCACGCCCACGGCAACACGGTCCTCGTGATCGAGGACGACCCGCTGACCCTGTCCGCCTTGGAGGCCGCCCTGCGCTGCAAAGGGTACCGTGCGCTCAGGGCGACCAACGGGATAGACGGCGTCGAGATGGCGCAGCGCGATGCGCCGGACCTGATCGTACTCGACCTGCTGATGCCCGGCATGAACGGCTTCGCCGTGGCCGACCGGCTCAATAGCGGCAGCGCCGCCGCCAATGTCCCCATCCTGGTGTTGACCTCGATGGACCTCTCGGCTGCCGACCGGGCGCGACTGGCCGGCAAGGTCTGGCGCATCGAGGGAAAAGGGACCCTCTCGACCCACGAGTTCCTAAGCCTGGTGCAAAGCGCCGTTGGCATGCAGTAGCACCGTCGATCACAGGAGAGAGCACGATGCCGCAAAAGATACTCATCGTAGAAGACAACGAAAACAACCGCAGCCTGTTCCGGGATATCCTGACCTTCCACGGCTATGAAATAACGGTGGCCTCCGACGGCCAGGAGGGCGTGGACACGGCAAGGAGGCTGGCACCGGACCTGATCCTGATGGACATCCAGATGCCCGGCATGGACGGGCTTACGGCCGGCAGCCTCCTGAAGGCCGACCCGCAGACCAGCGCCCTCAAGATCATCGCCCTCACCTCCTTTGCCATGCAGGGCGACCGGGAGAAGATCCTGGCCGCCGGCTTTGACGGGTACCTCTCCAAGCCGATCAGCACCCGCGAGCTCCCCCGCCTGGTGAAACAGTGGCTGGAGGTGGCATCATGAACCGGCCCATGCCGCGCATCCTCTGTGTCGATGACGGGCCTCTCAACCTGAGCCTTTTGGACGCCATGCTCTCCCCCCGGGGCTACCAGGTGATCCCGGCCGTGAACGGCGCCGAGGCGCTCCAGAAGATCCAGACGGAGCGGATCGACATCTGCCTTTTGGACGTGATGATGGCGGGGATGGACGGCTTCGAGGTCTGCCGCCGCATCAAGGCGGACGACCTGCACGGCAACATCCCTGTGGTGTTGATCACCTCCTACGCCGACATGGAAAACCGCATCCGCGGCATCGAGGCCGGCGCCGAGGATTTCATCTCCAAACCGTTCGACAGCGCGGAGGTGCTGGCCAGGATAAAGATGCTCTTGCAGGTCAAGCTGCTCAACGACCGCCGCCTGCAGCTGGAAGCCGATCTGCAGGTGGCGCACGACAGCCTGGAACTGGTGGTGGCCGAGCGGACCGCGGAGCTTACCCGCGCCAACCTGCAGCTCACCCAGGAGATCGAGGAGCGCAAGAAGGCGGAAGGGTCGCTGCAGGGGACCTACGCGGAGATAAAGAGGCTCAAGGACCGGCTCCAGGCGGAGAACATCTACCTGCGTCAGGAGGTGGCGCGGGAGTACAACTTCGGCGAGCTCATCGGGCAAAGCGAGGTACTGTCCCAGGTATTCCTGAGGGTCGAGCAGGTGGCGCCCATGAACGCGACGGTGCTGCTTTTGGGAGAGACCGGCACCGGCAAGGGGGTGGTGGCCCGCGCCATCCACAGCAGCAGCTCCAGAAAGGACCGTCCCCTGATCACGGTGAACTGCACCACGCTCCCGGCCACCCTCATCGAAAGCGAGCTGTTCGGGCGGGAAAAGGGGGCCTTCACCGGCTCCGACAGCCGGCAGCTGGGACGCTTCGAGCTGGCCGACGGCGGCACCATATTCCTCGACGAGATCGGCGAGCTGCCGCTCGAGCTGCAGTGCAAGCTTTTGCGGGTCATCCAGGACGGCGAGTTCGAGCGACTGGGAAGCTCCCGCACCATAAAGACCGATGTGCGCATCATCGCGGCCACCAACCGCAACCTGACCGAAGAGATCCGGGGCGGCCGGTTCAGGGAGGACCTGTTCTACCGGTTGAACGTGTTCCCCATCACGCTGCCGCCGCTCAGGCAGAGGAGTGCGGACATCCCCCTGCTCGTCAACCATTTCGTGGCGAAGTTCAACAAGAAGATCGGCAAGAAGATCGAGAGCATCGCGAAGGAGACCCTGGACGCCCTGCAAAAGTACCGCTGGCCCGGCAACGTGCGGGAGCTGGAAAGCGTCGTCGAGCGTGCGGTGATAACCAGCCAGGGGGCCGCGCTGCAGGTCCTGGACCGCTTCGAGACCTTCACCAAGAACGACCAGCCGCAAGGGGACGAGGTCAGGTCCCTGGTCGACCTGGAACACGACCACATCCTCCATGTGCTCAAGAAGACCGGCTGGCGCATCGAAGGGACAAACGGCGCAGCCGGGATGCTCGGTCTCAACGCCAGCACCCTGCGCGCCCGGATGCGCAAGTACGGCATCGTGCGCCAGTAATGGAGGCATCGCGGCAAAGGGCATGGGCCCTCCGGTCGAAACCGTAGAGACGCATTGCATGCGTCTCTACCACGGCGGCGATACCGAGACGCATGCCATGCGTCTCTACCATGGCGGCGATACTGAGACGCATGCCATGCGTCTCTACCATGGCGGCGATACTGAGACGCATGCCATGCGTCTCTACCATGGCGGCGATACCGAGACGCATGCCATGCGTCTCTACCATGGCGGCGATACTGAGACGCATGCCATGCGTCTCTACCATGGTGCCGATACTGAGACGCATGCCATGCGTCTCTACGGCCCGTAATCCCCTTCACACCTTGCCCCAACGCACTCCGCCACATGTTGCAGTAGTGTTAAACCCGACGGGTCACCGTTGAGGGGTCCAGCTGCACCCACCAGTTACCCCTCCAATTTACCGCTTACAATCAGGCACTTACCTCCTCCCCACCGACGATCCGCACTGGCACGCATGTTGCGACCTCTCTAACGTATAGGAACATGTGCCCCGAACGGCTTCGGCAAGCCGGGGGAGTACGCCCTCGTCTCGATGACCGACGACGGGATCGGCATGGACCGCGACACGGCCCGCAGGGTATTCGAGCCGTTCTTCACCACGAGGATGGCGCGCAACGGCAGCGTTTCAACAAATCCAGAACAAAAGAGAGCCAAAATGAAAATCGACTACGACAAGAAGCTGACGGAAGATTCCGGGCATGAGTTGGAGGACGAGCTTCATGAAACGCAGCAGACCCTGAAGCGCTTTGGCAACACGCTGGCCGGTGAGCTGGCCCGCAGCAATGTGCGGCTCACCCAGGAAATCGAGGAGCGCAAGAGGGCGGAAACATCGCTTCAGGGCGCCTATGCCAAGATGAAGCGCCTGAAGGAGCGGCTCCAGGCCGAAAACAGCTACCTGCAGCAGGAGGTGGCCCAGCAGTACAACTTCGGCGAGATCATCGGCAAGAGCGTGGTTCTGTCGCAGCTGCTCCAGCGGGTCGAGTGGGTGGCGCCCATGAATGCCACGGTACTTATTCTGGGCGAGACGGGCACCGGCAAGAAGGTGGCGGCGCGCGCCATCCACAACGCCAGCGCCCGCGTGAACCGCCCCCTGATAACGGTGAACCTCACGGCACTGCCGGCAAACCTGATCGAAAGCGAACTCTTCGGCTGGGAACGGGGTGACTTCACCGGGGCCGATGCCCGGCAGATCGGGCGCTTCGAGCTGGCGGACGATGGCACCATCTTCCTGGAGGAAATCGGCGAGTTGCCGCTGGAGCTGCAAGGGAAGCTCTTGCGCATCATACGGGACGGCGAGCTGGAGCGACTGGGCAGCCCGCGCACCATAAGGGTCGATGTGCGCATCATCGCGTCGAGCAGCCGTGACCTGGAGCGGGAGGTGAGATGCGGCAGGTTCCGGGAGGACCTGTTCTACCGGCTCAAGGTCTTTCCCGTCACCATGCCGCCGCTTAGGCAGAGAAAGGACGACATCGCGCTGCTCATCCGTCATTTCATTGCGAAATACAACAGGAAAATCGGCAGGAACGTAGAGAGCGTGTCGAACGACACCCTGAACGACCTTCGGGCCTACCACTGGCCCGGCAACGTGCGGGAGCTGGAAAGTGTCATCGAACGGGCGGTGATCCTGAGCGAGGGGACCACACTGCAGGTGCTGGACCGGTTCGACAGCTTGCCACAGGACCAGGACCAGGAGCCCTCTGCTGCCGAAGGTCCGTGGCTTGGTCGAGCCGGGTGAATAAACAAGGCAAGAGCCGCCGCGGGATGTATCCGGGGCGACTCTTGTGCTTATGACTGGACAGCAGAGGCGTCTTTATACAGTGAATCGAATATCAAATAGGTATAAAATCTGTGATGTAGACAGTGAGAGGCCGCCAAGTCTCAGACAGGACGAAGAACCCGCTACTGCGACTGAGAGGGAGATGGTAATGGATAACAAGGTGTTGTCCAGCAGAGAGTATCTGACGATGTTAAGGTCCTACGGCCCGTTAATTTTGCTGCTATCGGCCCTCAATCTCGGCTCCGGGTGTACGAGCCTTCCCGATGTCGCCCCGATTATCGACGGCTCACCGTCTGCGCAGGGCGCCCCTCAAATCCTCTCCTCAAAAGGCCTGCTCTCCCCCCAGAAAAGCCAGGCCATCATGGAACGGCTGAAACGATCGGTCGACCCCACGGACATACTGGAGCGGCACACCGCCGTAGTCGAGTCGGTCACTGAAAGCCCGCTTACCAAGGGAAACAGGGTCACGCTGTTGACCGATGGCCAGGCCACCTACAGCGCCATGTTCCAGGCGATACGGCAGGCCAGGGACCACATCAACCTGGAAAGCTACATCATCGAAGACGACGAGACCGGGCGCAAATTCGCCACACTGCTGCTGCAAAAACGGGCCGAAGGTGTCCGGGTGCACATCATCTACGACAGCATGGGGAGCATCGGCACCCCCGATGCCTTCTTCCAGCGGTTGCGTGACGGCGGCATCGAGGTGGCGGCATTCAACCCGCTAAATCCGATGAACTCCGGGGAGACCTGGAGCCTGACCCACCGGGACCACCGCAAGATCCTGATCGCCGACGGCAGGATCGCCATCATCGGGGGGATCAACATCAGCAAGGTCTATTCGAGCAGGCCGGGGCAGCGCAAACAGGGGAAAAAGCCGCCCATTCACTGGCGCGACACGGACATCAGGATCGAAGGTCCGGCCGTTGCCGAGTTGCAGAAGCTCTTCCTCGACACCTGGCTCAAGCAGAAAGGCACAAAGCTCACCGGCGACGGCTTTTTCCCCAAACTCAAGGAAGCGGGACCCGCCCTGGTGCGGGTGATCGGCAGCACCCCGGGCGAGAGCAACCGGCTCCCCTTCGTCATCTATGTGTCCGCCATAGCCTTTGCCGAAAACTCCATCCACCTGACCTGCTCCTACTTCATTCCCGACGACCAGATAGTGGCAGCCCTGACCGGTGCCGCCAAGCGCGGCGTCGACGTGAAGCTCATCTTGCCGGGGACCACCGATTCGGTGCTGGCGCTTTATGCACAGAGGCATCATTATACGGACCTCTTGAAGTCGGGAGTGCGGATCTACGAGCACAAAAGCTCCCTGCTGCACGCGAAAACGGCGGTGGTCGACGGGGTATGGTCCACGGTCGGCTCGACCAACATGGATTATCTCAGCATGCTGACCAACGACGAGGTGAACGCGGTGATCCTCAACAAGGAGTTTGCTCTCGCGATGGAGCGGATGTTCGCCAAGGACCTGGTCGACAGCCAGCCGATCCTCCTTGAAAAGTGGCAAAAGAGGCCGATGCTCCCCAGGGTGAGGGATTGGTTCGTGCACCTGTTCATACGCTGGCTGTGACTTATCCCCCCAAATCCCCGCTGTCCCGCCATATATCGCGGTTATGTCATAGATGACGGAGCCCGCTGGCACCCCCTGCCGCGCCGACTTTTCCTGCACCATTTTCCCCAGCAACCTCAGACAGTTGCAGCCGAGGCAACAACTGGCGCATCTGGCACATTAACTGCAAAACTCCTCATGTCAGACTCGGGCACAGGGGCCGCGAGGAGAGCTAACATCCTGGCCATCTCCCCTGGTTCAGCCCCGGCAAGGCAGGCGACCCGACACGCGTCGAGGTGCGCCAAAAGGGAGTATGTAATGAAAAAAACGATGATTTCAACGGTACTTTTGTTAGTGACGACGATGATGCTGTCCGGCTGCATCGTCCCCTTCTGGTACGACGACGGATACGGTGGAGGGGGCGGGCATCGCGGTGGCGGCCACAGCGATAACGGTCGACACGGAGGACGCCACTAATCCCCCATGCATCTCCGACTGCGTCTCATTCGCTTCTCATCGCCGGCCGCTAGATGCGACGGACCCCCGTCGCGAGTTACTGCATGCGCGAGAAAAAGGGCACATCGTCAGATGTGCCCTTTTTCCATCACTTCAACCTTCATCTCGCAACATATCGATTCTGTTGATGACTCTTGGTGCTGCCGAATTCATTCAGCCCGAGAAACTCGCGTCTTCCAGCGCTCTGGTTCAGGTGCATCATGAATCCGAAATCGGAGGACCAGCAACAGAGCCGGGCGCATGATGTCATGACGCTGTCCCTGCAACCCGCAACCCCTCCGGGCCTGACGGTGCCTCCACTCTCCTTATACCTTCCGGGCAAAGCCCCATCCGGCGGTTTTGCCTCATCCATCGGTTCGGCGCACCCCTTCGCTTCGTGAAAATAGCCCTCCTCAGGCCCTCCTGTGCGGGATTTCATGGCATCCTCCCTTTGCATGACAGCAGAACTCATTACCTCAGTTATGAAAAATGCCAATGCCGGCTATGAACGGTCAACCCGGCACTGGTATCCAAACTTTTGCAAAAAGTGTGAGACCGGAGTTGGCTACTCGACTGTCATGCGGTTGTTTACACCCTTCACGCCGTTCACGTCGCCGGCAAGTTTTGCGGCCAGGTCCCTTTCGGCCGTGTCTTTGGCCTTGCCATACAGCGAGACTACGCCGCGGTCGGTCTTTATCTTGGTCTTGAGGGCGCTGGTCGAGCGGTGATAGAGCAGCGTCATCTTGACCTGCGCGGTGATGGATGCGTCGTCGATCTTTTTGCCTACCGTCTTGGCCGTTTTCGTGCCGCTCGACACGGTCATCTCGTTTTTGACTTCCTTGACCCCTTCCACGTCGTTGGCATACTCGGTGGTCAGGTCCTTTTGGGCCTGACTGTCGGCAGCACCACGCAGGGTCACGATGCCGTCCTTAGCGTCGACCTCGGTCGTGCCGGTTACGCTGCGATGAAAGAGCAGCGTGGATTTCACCTTTGCGGTCAACCAGGCATCCGGGGTCTTGGTGGAGGGTTCGGCCTTGACCTTGAGCCTGTTATCGACGCTCTTGACGCCGGGGAGCCCCGCTACGGTCTCCTGTGCCAGCGACAGGTGCGATTGCTCCTGGACCACCCCGGTCAGGGTGACGGCGCCGTCCCTGGACTTCACCTTGATGTCGTCCCCCTTGAGGTAGGTCTTGAACACGTAGGACTGTTTGGCGGCCCCCTCGATGCGGCCGTCGGTCTTTGCGGCGTGCACCGGGGTGCTGAGCGTCAAAAGCGCCAAAGCGGCCAGCGTTATGGACAGCGAATGTATCGTCTTCATAGGCGGATCTCCTGTTGCAGTTGTTCAGCTTTGGCATGGTCATTTCAAACGATCCGGCCGGGGCTTTTCACAGCCCCGGCCGTTAACTTCCTACTTGCTTATGACACAGTCTATGATGGCGTTGATCCTGCGGTTTTTCTGCCGTCCCTCAGGCGTGCTGTTGTAGGCGATGCTCCGGGTCGATCCGTAACCTTTCGCGGCAAGACGCGAACCTTCGATCCCGTACTTTTGCTCGAGGTACTGCACTACGCTCTCGGCGCGCTGCTGGGAGAGCTTCATGTTGAGCTCCTGCGGACCGATGTTGTCCGTGTGCCCTTCGATCACGGCGCTGGTGGTCGGGTAGATCTTCATGTAATCGCCGACCTTGTTGATCTCCGGATAATAGCTGGAGCCGATCTCGGCGCTTCCCGTGGCGAATTCCATCTTCAAGTTGATGCAAAGCCGCTCGGGCGGCGGGGCGAGTTCCTTGATATCGACAACGCAGTCGATGATGGCGTCGATGCGGCGGTTTTTCTGCTTACCCGCATCGCTGGCATTGTTGGCCACCGGTTTCGTCTCGCCGTACCCTTTGGCGGAGAGGCGGCTGCGGTCGATACCGAAGTTGTCCACCAGATAATTAACCACGCTCTCGGCGCGCTTTTGGGAGAGCTGCAGGTTGTAACCTGCCGGGCCTACCTCGTCCGCATACCCCTCGATGAGCGCCGTGGTGGTCGGATTCTTTTTCATGAAATCGCCCACCTTGGCGACCTCGTCCCGGTACTGCGGCCGTACCTCCGCCTTGTCGATGTCGAACTCGATGTCAAGGGATACGCAGTATTTCATCATCTCCGGCGTCGGCTCGGCGGCAGGGATCGGTACCGGCACGACTTCCGCGGGCTGGCTCACCGCCTGGGCCATCGGCTGCGCAGGACAGAGCGCCTCGGCTTTTGCCGTTGCCTCTTTGGCCAGTGCGGCGCCTTCCTCGGTGTGGCAGGCCCTGAATACGTCGTAGGCGTGGTTCTTGGCGTCCTCGGCGTCCTTGAATTCAGCAGGGCAGGTTTTGTCCTTACCCGCCTGGCGCGCAGCCTCTACTGCCCGGTCGGCATCCTGCATCTCGTGGCGGATGTAGTAGCCCGGAATGTTGCCGCGCCTGGTATTCACCTCGTAATTGGCGCAGCCAAACATGGCACCCATGGACAACAGCCCGACGACAGCACCCGATACCTTTACTGCATGCTTTCCGTTCATCTCAAACCTCCTGGTGTGATTGTTTCTATTACGTCTTGCATGCCCTTGCCGCTTTGATCGCCTCCGCGCCTGCCGTGGAGGCAATGGTGTGAAACCTGATGACCGCCTCGTTTGCCAGCAGCTTCATCGCTCCGGCCACAACGCCGAAGCGTACCGACTTCAAGTGTGCGTTCAGGTCGGCTCCCTCCTGCCACTCTTCGATGAAACAGATACTGTTGTCCGCCTCGATATCGAGGTAGCAATTGCAGCTGATGCAGCCGCGCTCGCGCCGAATCGGGCCGACTACCGCCTTGAAGGTTTGCAGGATCTCTTTGAGTTTTTCCGGCGCCACGCTAATCCTGATATTGGCTTGGACCATTGATTTTTCCCCTGAAAGACGGCTCAATGAGACTCCCCGGTGAAGTGCTGCACCGGTACCCTGACGTGCTTATTGGCAACTTGCGTGCCAGCTCGAAAAGCGGCCCCAACATCGCGATTATGCGCAAGAACAGCTGGAGAACGGCGCAGGGGTCGGCACGGAAAAACCGTCATCAATGGCAAAATTGCCATATATGACGGCCCGCTTGCCGGCACCGGCAGGCAGAGCCCAAAGGCAAAATTTGCTTAATGGGACCTCGCAGTTGGCGTTCTTACCGAGGTAACGGAGATGATGTGGGGATTTGGAATGTGGGGGGGAACCGGGGATACTACCACTGCATGCGCTGCCGGCCAGTGCCGGCATTTTGCCTGCGCAGGAACGTGACTTCACGCCGGGGAGCTCTTAGCAGCCGGGCGAGGGCCTAGACGAGCGCGGCAAGGTGGGGTTCACTATTTACGGGAAATGCCGGACTTGCGTATCCTGGCCCGCAGGGTGCTGGGGTTCAGGCCCAATAGCAGCGCCGCCCCGTTTTTCCCCTCGATGCGCCAGCCCGTTTTCTGGAGCACCTGCAGGATGTGATCGTGTTCCAGGTCGGCGAGGATTTTCACCTCCTGGCCGACAGCTTCCCCCGCCGCGGGAAAGCTGTCGAAGCGGTCCAGCACCTTGAGCGCCTTACCCTGGCTCAGGATCACCGCCCGCTCGATGACGCTTTCCAGCTCCCGCACGTTGCCGGGCCAGTGATACTGCTCCAGGAGGTTCAGCGTCTCCCTGGACACGATCTCTATATTCTTGCCGATTTTCTTGTTGAACTTGGCGACGAAGTGATCGACCAGCTGCGGGATGTCCTCCTTTCTCTGCCTAAGCGGCGGCATGGTGATGGGAAAGACGTTGAGCCGGTAGAACAGGTCCTCCCGGAATCTCCCCTCCCTGATCTCATGCTCCAGATTCCGGTTGGTGGCCGCGATGATGCGCACGTCGACCTTGATGGTCCGGGGGCTCCCCAGCCGCTCGAACTCGCCGTCCTGGACCACCCGCAGCAGCTTGGCTTGCAGATCCATCGGCATCTCACCGATTTCATCCAGGAAAATGGTGCCCCCGTCGGCCAGCTCGAAGCGCCCGATCTGCCTGGCGTCGGACCCGGTGTAGGCCCCCTTCTCACGCCCGAAGAGTTCGCTTTCGATCAGGTTGGCCGGCAGCGAGGTGCAGCTCACCGTTATCATGGCCCGCTCCTTGCGGGCGCTGGCGCGGTGGATGGCGCGCGCGATCACCCCCTTGCCTGTGCCGGTCTCCCCCAGCAGCAGCACTGTCGCGTCCAGGGGCGCCACCTGCTCGACCCGGAAGAATACATAGGAGAGGGCGTTACTTTGACCGATGATGTCGTCGAAGTTGAGCTGCCCGGCAATCTCCTTTTGCAGGTAGATGTTCTCGGACTGGAGCAGGTCCTTCAGCTGCTTGACTTCGGCATACGACTTCTTTAACGATTCCTGCGCCTGCTTGTGTTCCTGGACTTCACGGACCAGCTGCATATTGCTGCGTGTCAGTTCGGCGGTCCTTAGCCTGATGGCCGCCTCAAGGTCGTCGTGGTCATTTTGCAGCCTTTCTTCCAGCTGTCTGCGCACGGTGCCGTCGACTATCGAGGTGAGGATGTAACCCTCCCCGCCTTCCTTGGCGATAGCCACGCTTTGCAGCTGGCCGTGGATGAGCTGGCCTTCCTTACTGACCAGTTTTATTTCGCATCTCTGCATGCCCTGTCTTTGCCGGACAAATTCGACATGGCGGGCAAAAACCTCCCTGCCGGCCGCATCCGCTATGAAGCCGGAAAAAAGGCGGCCGACGAGAAGATGCCTGTCGGTCCCCAAAAGGTGCGCACCGGCAAGATTCACCTCCCGGATCATCCCCGCCCCGTCGAGAGAGATATAGCCCACGGGCGCCAGGTCGTACAACTCGGCATAGGCGTCGCGCGACAGCTCCAGCTCCTCACGGGAGCGGCGCAGCTCGTCGTTTTGGCTCTCCAGCTCGATCTGGTGCACCTGCAGCTCATGGAGCAGCCGCTTTGCCTCCAGGTCAAGCGGGGAAACCTCCGGCTCCGCTGCCGAGGCTTGCTGCTGCTTTTCCGCCCGGCGGCGCTTTTCGGGAGCCTTTTTCGACTGGTGCGAATCCTTTTCGGCGCTGACCATCGCTGACTCCTCCTTGATCCTTCTCATGGTGCGGACGCCCCCCCTACCCTACCTTTTCGACCGTCCTTTTCAGCTGCGCGTTTTCCTCGCGCAGTTCGGCCTCCAGCGCCTTGGCGGCGGTGATGTTGGTGAAGGTGATCACCACGCCTGCGATGACGTCCTCCATGGTGCGATACGGCATGATGCGCACCAGGAACCAGCGGCCGTCGCCGGTTGCGACCTGTTTTTCCGAGAAGACCAGGGTTCGCAGCACCTCCTGGGCTTCGGCGAACAGCTCCGGGTAGACAAGGTCGCTCGAGATGTCGGAAAGCGGCCGCCCGACATCGCCCAGGATCAGCTTGAATATCTTGTCCGCTCCGCTTGTGAACCTCCTGACATGGAGCTCGCGGTCCAGGAACACGGTGACGATCTCGGTGGCATTCATGAGGTTTCTCATGTCGTTGTTCAGCCGCGAAAGCTCGTCCATTTTGGACTGTTGCTCGGCGTTCACCGTCTGCAGCTCCTCGTTCAGGGACTGCATCTCCTCCCTGGAGGTGGTCAGCTCCTCATTGGTGGACTGCAGTTCCTCGTTGGTGGACTGCAGCTCCTCGTTGGCGGATTTGAGCTCTTCCTGGGAGGTTTGCATCTCCTCGCGTGTGGTTTGCAGCGCCTCGCGCAGCCGTTGCAGTTCCTGTTCCAGTTCTGCGACACCGGCGCTCCCTGCGGCAGCCGTACTTGAGCCCCGCGGCGCGCTCTTTTTCTGCTGAGCGGCCGCGTCGCTGAAGACGATCATCACCATGCCCCGCAGCGCTTCCGGCTTGTCGACCGCCTGGACCGTGATGTCGACGCCCCGGGTGCCGTCATTGCCCCCCGGCCTGAGCCCCCTCACGCAAACCGCCTCCTTTTGCCGCAGCGCTTTGTGGAAGGCGTTGCCCAGCTCGAAGCGCAGCCCTTCGCGGGCCATGGCGAAGATGTTCCAGTTCGCCTTGCCGGCGGCAGGCTCCAGGTAGCGGCCGGTGCGCCCGCTGATGTAGAGGATGTCCCCCTTGTCGTTGGTAAGCACGGCCGGCGGCGAGAACTGCTGCAGGAGCAGCTGGTCGGCGAGCGACTGCAGGTTGGCTTCGGGTTTGGACATCGCGGGCTCCTTGGCAGATCCGGGCGAGGCGGGGACGAACGAGGGGGGAAACGCCACCGGTTCGGCGGACAGGACCGATTCGCTGCGCCGGAACAGCCTCGCCTTGAGGTTCAGGGGATCGAAGAGATGGGAGACGGCGCTGACCGTCTCGGCGCTTCCCAAAAACAGCACCCCCCCGGGGTTGAGACTGTAGTGGAAGAGCGGCAGGAGCTTTTTCTGCAGCTCCGGGGTCAGGTAGATCAGGAGGTTGCGGCAGATCAGCAGGTCCAGCCGGGTGAAGGGGGGATCCATGATGACGTTCTGCACGGCGAAGGTCACCATTTCCCGGATCTGCTTGCCGACCCGGTAGCCGTTCTCCTCCCGGACGAAAAACCTGGCCAGCCGCTCCGGGGTCAGGTCGGCCGCCACGCCGACCGGATAGAGCCCCTGCCGGGCCTTGTCGATGGCGTCGCGATCCAGGTCGGTGGCAAAAATCTGCACGCTGAAGCTCTGCCCCGGCGCCACCTGCGCCAGCGCCTCCCTTAATGCCATGGCCAGCGAATAGGCCTCCTCGCCCGTGGAGCAACCTACCGACCAGGCCCTGATGCAGGATCCTTCCGGGCGGCCCGCCAGCAGCGCCGGGAGGGCCTCGCCCCGCAGCAGCTCCCAGGAGTCGGGATCCCGGAAAAAGCTGGTGACGCCGATCAAAAGCTCCCTGAAGAGCAGTTCCACCTCCTGGGGATTGTCCTGCAGGTAACGGACGTAACCGTCGATCCGGTCGATCTGGTGCAGCCCCATGCGCCTCTCGATGCGCCGGTAGACGGTGTTCTTCTTGTACAGCGAGAAGTCGTGGCCGGTCTTGGCCCGCAAGAGGATGACCACCTTCTCCACGGCCCCCTGCTCCTTGTGCTCCAGGGGGAACCGGGTCCGGGTGCTGCCGAAGGCGTGCCGGACGCAGTCGATGAGCCTTGCCGGCAACTGCTCGGCCGGGGCGACCAGGTCGGCCAGTCCGGCATCGATGGCGCTTCTTGGCATGCTGTCGAACTTGGCCGAGGCGGGCTCCTGCACCAGGACGAGCCCCCCCTTTTCCTTGATGGCCCGCACCCCCAGGGTGCCATCCGAACCCATCCCGGAAAGGATGACGCCGATGGCAAACTCCTGCCGGTCCTCGGCCAGGGAACGGAGAAAGAAGTCGATGGGCAGACGCAGGCCGCGGGGCGCCGTCGGCTCGAACAGGTGCAGCACGCCGCGCAGGATCGACATCTCCTTGTTGGGCGGTATCACGTAGACGCAGTTCGGCCTGACCGCCATCAGGTCCGCGACCTGGAAAACCTCCATGGCCGTGGTGCGCTGCAGCAGCTCGGGCATGATCCCCTTGTGGGTGGGGTCCAGATGCTGGACGATGACGAAGGCGATGCCGCTTGCTTCGGGCGTCTGGCGCAGGAACTGCTCCAAAGCCTCAAGCCCCCCTGCGGAGGCGCCCAGGCCGACGATGGGAAAAGGGAGTTTCTCTGTGCGCTTTGCGTCCTCAACCGGGACAGTCTCGGTGGGTGCCGCACATGTGGACGTAGGCCGTGACTTTCTCATAGGGAGTAATATACCAGCATTTTAATTAGTTGTATTGGTGTTTTTGCGGCGGGGCCTGATTTTTTACCGCCGGTAACGGCCCTTCGACGGGCAACCCCCGCCATATATAGAGGTTCCACCAAATGAGGCGGGCCGTTAAAGCGTCACCTGGCACGGCAGGTCGGCCCAGCCGGGCAAGTCACTGTTTCTTCGATGTTAAGGCGGTTGGCACACAGCGTGCTACAGAAACACTCAGTCATTCAATTGAACAGAAAATCATCCGCAAAGGAGAACATCATGTTAAAGACCCGCTTTTTGAAACTCGTGGCAGGCGTCGCAATGCTCGGCGCATTCGCAGGGTGTGCAGGGACGCAGAAGCACGAAAGCACCGGACAGTACGTCGACGACTCGGTCATCACGACCAAGGTGAAGGGCGCGATATTCAACGAGCCGACGCTTAAGACGCTGCAGATCAACGTCAAGACCTACAAAGGGGTGGTCCAGTTGAGCGGCTTCGTCGATTCGCGGGCGAGCGTCACCAAAGCCGGGGAAGTCGCCCGTACCGTCGAGAATGTCGTCTCGGTGGAAAACGACCTCGTCGTAAAATAACCGCGCCTCGCGCCGAAAACGAAGGCCCGCTCCGGCGGGTCTTTTGGATTCGGCCGGGCGCCCAACAGGGTGCTGAACAGCATTAAACCAAAGGGAGGACGTCATGCTCTGGACAATCTGCATGATTCTGATAGTTCTGTGGCTCCTGGGTATGGTTACCTCGTACACCATGGGCGGTCTGATCCACATACTGCTGGTAATCGCCGTAATCGTCGTGCTGGTGCGCCTGATTCAGGGACGCAGGGTACTGTAACAGGCAACCGGACCTGGTTGCCGTTAAGCCGTGACGACCACGACCGGTCCGCCAGGCTGAAGACCGGGAAAAAGAACCGCTCTGGCTGATGCCGGCGGTCCTTTTTTTTCTGTTCAGCACAGCTCAACACTGGAAAACAGCATGTCCTTAACCATCGATCCGGAAAAAAGCAGCCTGCTGCGGGCAGCGCCGCGACTCATACAGATCCTGCGGGTACTGGCCCGGCACAAGTTCCTGGGCGCACTGCGCGGCAAGGATTACTGGCCCGCACCGGCTGAGGTACGGGAAACCTTCGAGGAACTGGGACTGACCTTTCTCAAGTTCGGGCAGGTGCTGGCCCTGCGGCGCGACCTGCTGCCGGACGCCTACATCGACGAACTGGAGCTTCTGCACGACCAGCTGCCGGGTCGCCCCTTCGAAGCGGTGCGCCGCACGGTGGAGCGCGAACTGGGCGCCCCGATGGCCAAGCTCTTCGCAACCTTCGGCGAGCAGCCGCTGGCAGCGGCAACCATTGCCCAGGTGCATGAGGCGACCCTGCACTCCGGGCGCCACGTGGCGGTAAAGGTGCAGCGACCCGGCCTGGAAGAGATGATCGCCACCGACATCGCGGCCATGTTTTACCTGGTGAAACTCGGCGAGAAGTTCCTGCCGCGCCTGCGCGCGCTGGATCTCCCCGTCCTGGTGCGGGAGTTCGCCAGCAGCCTGAACCGGGAGACCGATTTCAGCCACGAGGCGCGCTCCATAGTGCTTTTTCGCAAGGCGCTGGCCGATATGCCCGACCTCTGGATCCCGGATGTCGTGGCCGAGCATACCCGCGGCGACGTGCTCACCATGGAGTTTTCCGCGGGACAGCGGGTGGACCTGTATGCCGGCCTGCATCCGGAAGCGATGCCGCGAATCATCAACACCCTGGTAAGGCTCACCCTGCAGACGATCTTCGAGGAAGGGTTGTTTCATGCCGACCCCCACTCCGGCAACGTGCTGGTGCTCCCCGACGGGCGACTCTCCCTGCTCGATTTCGGGATGACCGGCGAACTGGACGAGCCGATGCGCGATTCGCTGACCCTGCTTCTGGAAGCGGTGGTGAAAAGCGACGCGCGTGCCGTCACCGAGGCGTACCTGGAAATGACCACGGCCAGCGAAAAGGTGAACCGCGGGGCGCTGCTCATGGACATAAAGGCGGTCCTCTACGAGATCCACCGCACCGACCTCGCCGAGGTTTCCATCGGGGATTCCTTCGAGTCGCTGCTGCGGGCCGGCAGCCGCCACGGGGTCCACAACCCGGCAGAGTTTTTCCTGCTCACCCGCACCTTCGTCATCCTGGAATCGATGATACGGCAACTGGACCCGGAGCATGACTACCTGAAATCGTTCCGGGAGGAGATCGCGCGCCTGACCAGGCAGCACTTCTCGGTGGCGCGCATCAAGGAAAAGACCGGCAAGTTCGCCCGGGAGATCGAGCGCCTGGCAAGCGACGGGCCGGGCGACACGCGCCGCATGCTGCGGCGCTTCGCCGAGGGGGAGCTGGGCCGTCTGCAGGCTCCGGCGCTGGAGGCCCTGGGTGGGCGCGTGAGCCGCAACCTCGAGCGGTTGACCGGCGCCATCGCCGCGGCGGCGCTGGTGATAGGCGGTGCCATGCTGGTGCTTGCGCCTCTGGGCGGCTGGCACCACATCCTGGGTGATTCGATGGTGGCGGTAGGCGTAGTCGTCATCGTCGTCATCTGTATGGGAGCTCTCAGGCGCGACCGCGGCAGGCGCTGACGCCCCTTTCCTCCCGACCACCCGGATCGGGCAACGAAGATATAGAAGGCAGGCACGATGAGAGATTCAGCAAAGACCAAGACGCAATTGATCCGGGAGCTCACCGAACTGCGCGAGCGCCATGCCGCCCTGACCGTTACGGCACATCTCTGCCTGGAACTGGAGACCGGCATGCAGGAGGCCCGGGAGTACGCCGAGAACATCGTGGAAACGGTGCGCGAACCGCTGGTGGTGCTTTCCTTCGATCTGAAAATACTCACCGCAAACACCAGCTTCTACAACACCTTCAAGGTAACGCCCGAGGAAACCATCGGTCAGTTCATCTACGAGCTGGGCAACCGGCAATGGGACATTCCCAAGCTGCGGGTGCTCTTCGAGAAGATCCTCCCCCAAGACACGGTGCTGAACGGCTACGAGGTCGAGCACGATTTCCTGGACATCGGCCGCAAGATCATGCTGCTCAACGCCCGGGAGATTTTCCGGGAGAAAGTCGGCTCGCACGTCATCCTGCTCGCCATGGAGGACATCACCGAGCGAAAGCTTGCCGACGAGCGGATCGGCGAGGTGATGCGGCAGCAGCAGGCCATCCTCGACAACATCCCCAACATCGCCTGGCTCAAGGACAGAAGGGGGCGCTACCTCGCGGTGAACGAGCCCTTCGGCAAGAGCTTCGGCTCGACACCGGAGGAGCTCGCCGGCAAGAACGACTACGACATCTACCCGGCCAAGCTCGCCGCCAAATACCGGAAGGACTCCCGTGAGGTGGTGGCTACCGGCACCCGCACCTATTTCGAGGAGTCCATCGCCGGTCCAAAGGAGACCATCCAGTATCTGGAAAAGATCGAGACCCCGATCTTCAACGACGAGGGAGCAGTCATCGGCACCATAGGGATCGCCCACGACATCACCGCCCGCAAGGAGGTGGAGGTCTCGCTGCGTCACAAGACCACCCACGACGTGCTGACCGGCCTCTATAACCGGGCCTATTTCGATGAGGAGCTGGAACGGCTGACCCTGGACGCCATGTTTCCCATGAGCATCGTGATGGCCGACGTGAACGGCCTGAAGGCAGTCAACGACACACTGGGGCATGCAGCGGGAGACGAGCTGATCCAGATGGCCGCGAGGGTCATCCAGCACGCCTTCCGGACCAAGGACATCGTTGCCCGGATCGGTGGAGACGAATTCGCCGTGATCCTTCCCCAGACCGCCGCCCCGGTCGCCCGGGAAGCGGTCCGCAGGATCATGATCTGCCCCGAGATCGTCGCTGGTCAGGTAAGCATCGCCTTCGGCACCGCCGCCGCGGCAAACGCCGGTCAGCTTGCGCAGGCCTTGCAGCTAAGCGACAAGAGGATGTATCGCGACAAGTCAAAACAGAAGAAACCTGGCCGGGCAGGGCCGCAGCCGCACGCCGGGGAACATCCTGCGTAGCTGGAACTATCATGAGAAGGAACGCATCCGGCAAAGAACCTGAAAACAGAGAGGTTGCACATGGCTGAGAAGAAACCTGGTAAATTCGACGATGCGCAGCTGCGCCGCTTGGCCGAAAAACGGCTCGACAAGAGCATGGAGACGCTGCCCGCAACGGCAGTTGAGGCCGAGCGGCTGCTTCAGGAACTCGAGATCCACAGGATCGAGCTGGAAATGCAGAATGCGGAACTGTGCAAAGCCAGGGATGATGTGGAGACGGCGCTGGAGAAGTACACCGAACTCTACGATTTCGCTCCGGTGGGCTACGTTACCCTGGACGGCAAGGGGAACATTTGCGGTGTAAATATCACCTGCTCGCGCCTGCTAGGGGTCAACCGCTTCGGACTGATCGGCCAGCGCCTGGAAGCTTTCGTAGCCGAAGGGTCCCGCGCCGTTTTTTCCGCCTTACTGGCGCGGGTCTTTGCGGGCCCCGGCCAGGCGAGCTGCGAGATCGAACTGACGACCGGGGCGAAGACCCGGCTCTTCGTGCAGGTCGAGGCGGTGACTTCCGGTGAGCAGTGGCACATCGCCCTGATCGACATCACCCAGAGAAGGGAAGCAGAGGCAGCGCTTCGGATCGAGCAGGAGGGGGCAAAGACGCTTCGACGGGAAAAGGCGGCGGCCCTGGAGGCGCTGGAAAAGGAGAAATCGGCGGCCGAGGCGCTGGAAAAGGAGCAGGAGGCGGCCGAGGCGCTGCGGGTCGAGCAGGAGGCGAACGTCGCGCTGCGGCTGGCAAAGGAGGCGGCCGAGGCGACCGCCCGGACCAAGAGCCAGTTCCTCGCCAACATGAGCCACGAGCTGCGCACCCCGATGACCGGCATCCTCGGCATGCTGCAACTCGCCCTGGAAGAGGAGATCCCTGCCGTGCCGCGCAGGTACCTGGAGACGACGCTCAGTTCGGCGGGCTCCCTGCTGCGCATCCTAAACGACGTCCTCGACATGTCGAAGCTCGACGCGGGCAAGCTCACCATCGAACAGCAGCCGTTCTCGCTGCGCAGCTGCATCGGCGAGGCGGCAGATCTCTTTACTCCCGAACTGCTGCGCAAAAGGCTCTTTTTCGCAAGCTCCGTGGGCGATGAGGTCCCGGATCTGGTGCTGGGCGACCAGCTGCGGCTGCGGCAAATCCTCATCAACCTGATTGGCAACGCGGTGAAATTCACCGAAAAGGGAAAGGTGTTTCTGCGCCTGAGCGCCCAGCGCTGCGCCGGCACCGGACAGCACGACTTCACCTTTTCGGTAACGGACACCGGCATCGGCATACCCGACAGCATGAAGGGAGTGCTGTTCCAGGCATTCAGCCAGGTGGACTCCTCCCACAGTCGCAGCTTCGGAGGCACGGGCCTCGGGCTCGCCATCAGCAGGGAGATCCTGGCACTCATGGGCGGGACGATTTCCTTCGAGAGCGAAGAGGGGGCGGGGAGCACCTTCTCCTTCACCATCACCCTGGCGCAAGCCGGAGAACGTGACGCCATGCCGCAGGGCGAGCCCCGACCGGCCCAAACTCCCTGCTTAACACCTAGCGAGGAGCGGCCCCGGCATCTGCTTCTTGCCGAGGACGATGCGACCATCAGTCAGATTCTCGGAGTGCTGCTCAGGCGGGAGAACTACCAGGTGGATTTTGCCGAAAATGGCCTGAGGGCCATGGAAATGTGGCAACGGGGGCAATACGATCTCGTGCTGATGGATGTCCAGATGCCGCTTTTGAACGGCTTCGAGGCGACCCGCGCCATCAGGGAGCAGGAGGGCAAACTCGGTTTTCACACACCCATCATCGCCATGACGGCACACGCACAGCAGGAGGATGAACAAAGATGCCTGGACGCCGGCATGGACGCCTACATCTCCAAGCCGATCGACTTGGAGCGGACACTGCGGGTGATAGAGAGCATGCTCCGGCAGAGCTCAGGCTCCGCGCAAGACGCCGCCGGCAAAGCGGGGAAAGCCCGGTTATGACTCCGTCAGCTTTTTCAGAACCTTGCTCATCTCCTGCAAACGGTAAGGCTTGCCGAGCACGGCCCGGAAACCGTAATCCCGATAATTGGCCAGCACCGGATTATTGGAATAACCGCTGGATACGATGGCCTTGACGTCGGGGTCGATCTTCAACAGCTGCTCGATGGCTTCCCTGCCACCCATGCCCCCCCGGATCGTCAGATCCAGGATGGCGACCGAAAACGGCGTACCCCGCTCCATCGCTTGGCGGTAGCTCTCCACGGCCTGTACGCCGTCTTCCGCGACCTCGACCTGGTAACCCAACCCTTCCAGTATGCCCCGCGCCGTAGCCCTGATGTCGTCATCGTCGTCCATAACGAGCACCCGACCGCTGCCGGGAAATATCGCCGTAGGCGCATCCGGTTCGCGGACGTATGCCTGCTCCGAGGCCGGCAGGGAGATGATGACCCTGGTGCCGCCGCCGACGCTGGATTCGGCCCTTATCTTGCCGCCGTGTTTTTTGATAATCGAGTGGCAGGTTGCCAGCCCAAGCCCGTTTCCTTGCGGCTTGGTGGTGAAGTACGGGTCGAAGATCTTTTGCATGTTCTCCTCGGGGATGCCCATTCCGGTGTCCGCCACCGTGATTCTCACGAATCGGGCACCTCGCACCTTGGAGCGGACTTTTTCCGTGCCTATGGTTACCGTCCCTCCCTCGGGCATGGCCTGGGCGGCATTGAGCACGAGATTATGGATCACCTGGGCAAGCTGCCCCTCGTCCGCCTCCACCGGCCAGAGCCCCGGCGCCAGCTCGAATTCGCACCTGGCATTGGAGCCGTGCAGCACGAAGCGGATGGTATCCTTCAGCAGGTCATTGACCTGAATGACCTTCATAATCGGCTCGCCGCCCCGGGCAAAGGTGAGCAGTTGTCTGGTCAGATCCGAGGCCCGAACGATGGCGTGCTCGGCATCTTCCAGCCGCTTCCCCACCGCTTCCGGATCGTGCAGCTGGAAACGTGCCAGGGAGATATTGCCGAAAATGGCCGTCAGCACGTTGTTGAAATCGTGCGCTATCCCTCCGGCCAGCACCCCGAGCGATTCCAGCTTCTGGCTTTTCAGCGCTTCATGCCTGGCCTGGCGATCGATCAATGTCAGGGTGATCAGGTACACCGGTGCGGTGTGGTTTTTCCCCTGCACCCGTGCGGATTGCAGGTGTGCCCAGAATGAGGAGCCGTCGGCGCGCTGTATGCGCAGCTCCCAGTCCCGGCCAGGGCCGGTCTCGAAATCATGCTTTTGCAGCATTGTGCAAATGTTCCGATCCTGGTGGCGGATGAAGCGGCTGATCGGCTGCGTAACCAGGGCGTCCCTGGTTACGCCGAGGAGGTGTGCGGCGGTCAGATTGGCCTCCAGAACCACCCCCTTCTCGTCGATGGTCAAATAGCCGACGGGAGCCAGATCGTAGAGCTCCAAGTACCTGGTCCGCGACAGCTCCAACTCCTCCACCATGCGGCGCAGTTCCTCGTTCTGCATCTCCAACTCGATCTGGTGCACCTGCAGTTCATGGCGCAGTCGCTCAACCTCGACCGCCGTTTCCGGCAGGCACCCTCCCCCCCTTTGCGCCAGCACCGGTTGCTCAGCCAGCGGTCGCTGCTCATCCTGCCGGGCCGATGGTTCATTACTTGTCTCGGGTGATCTCATTGGCAACTCCCATGGTGATCGAAGGCGATGTGATGGAAACTGCAGCTGTGGTGTCAAACGGAAAGCGCCCGCCTCTGCGAAGCAATCATTGCGCCAAAGCCCAGGCTTCGATCGCCGGGCGGGCAACGGTTCGGTTTTGCTGTTCAAAATGGCCGGACCGCCGCGTGGGCTGGAGAAAGCACTGCGCCGAAAACCGTAATATTTGGTACGAACTGCCATATACGGTGGACATGGTTGCGGCTTTGTTCTCCGTCACTCCCATCCTCGCTCCAATTTCCCTGTACAATCGAACCGTTGCGCTTTCGGCTGTGGCAGCGGCACATGGCACGTCAGTTGCTACCCATTCCATTTACCTAACAGGTGACGTATCGGAGCCCATCTGAATAGTTAAGCCTGTATAATCCACTCAATTACAGGTTGTCAATGTAAAAGATGTAATGAAATGAAGGGAGGGGGGGCGCTGAGCACCACCAGCTACTCAACCACACACAGGTAAAAAGGAGAGCGCAATGAGAAAGGTAAAACTGCTGCTGTTTGTCGTTTTGACTGTGGTCTTTGCGGCTTCAACCGGATTCGCCATGGAAAAGAGTTTCAAGGCGAAGCTTTCCCCCAAGGAGGAGGTGGTAGCCCCCGAATCCAAGGCCTCGGGCAAAGCGGAATTCAAGCTGAGTAAAGACGGTAAGACCCTGAGTTACAAGTTGCGCGTAAAAAACATCAAAAACACCAATGCGGCCCATATCCACAAAGGGAAGAAGGGGGAGAACGGCCCCCCTGTGGCAGGCCTTTTCGCCGGGGAGCGTAAAGGGACCTTCAGCGGGACACTTTCCGAAGGGAAGATCACGGAAAATGATCTGCTCGGCGAGTTCCAGGGCAAACCGCTCGAAGAGCTGATAAATCTCATCAAGGCGGATGACGCGTATATAAACGTCCATACCGATGCCAACCCCGATGGGGAGATTCGCGGACAGATCAAGTAACTGTCGGGAACATGATCAAAGGGAACAGGAAGCGCCATGACCTTAGCGGTTATGGCGCTTCTCCATACAAGACACCGCCGTGAGCAATAAGCATGCCCGGGCGAATCCGTCATATATGCCGGTTATGCCAATGATGACGGATTAGTTTCAGCGCCGGCCCTCCCCCCTGCAGTTGCCTTTTCCCTTTTCAACAGTCCTATCAGACTCTTGCAGGTGTCGGAACCCCAGTTACTCTCAAGGCACGCTTGTTGTACATACCTTTATGCAGATAGAGACCAAGGAGGACGACATGAACGTTTTTGATTGTGCCATAAAGATGGAACAGGAAGCCAAAGCGTACTACCAGCAACTGGCGGAGGCTGCCGCAAGCGACGAGTTGAAGAACCTGTTCACCATGCTGGCCCAGGCCGAGCAGGAACATCACGATGCCCTGGTGCAGATGAAGGCTGACATGGATCCGCAGAAATCCCGGTTCCAGGCCCTGGAGGAGGCGGCCTGCCTGTTCAAGCCGCTGCTTGCCAAACGCGAACTGATGGCCGAATTGAAGCAGGCGCCCGATGCCTACCGGTTGGTCGTCAAGCAGGAACAGCAGGGGATCGGGTTCTACGAGGAACTGGCTGCGCAGGCCACGGACCAGGGGAGCCGCGAGATCCTGCTGAGGATCGCCGAGGAGGAGCGCAAGCACCTGAGCATCGTCGAGAACATTTACGCCTTCGTGGAGTCGCCCAAGAATTTCCTCGCCTGGGGTGAGTTCAGCAACCTGAAGGAGTACTGAAAACGCGTCTGGAGCCACGAGTGTGCAGCATCCGGTGTCGGTTAAGGCAGCACAGGCTAGACGTGTAGGGAGATCAACATGGAGCGCAGCAAGACGGCAGCTAAAGCTCCCAGCAGGATACGGGTCGCTAAAAAGACGCGCGCCGAGCAGTCACTGGGAAACTCGGAGCTTCGTTACCGCCGACTTTTCGAATCGGCCCAGGACGGCATCCTGATTCTCGATGCCGCGACCGGATCGATCAGCGACGTCAACCCGTATCTGGTCCAGATGCTGGGCTACTCGCGCAGGGAGTTCATGGAGAAGAAACTCTGGGAAGTCGGCTCGTTCAGGGATGTCCAGGCGAGCCGGGATGCTTTCCTGGCCCTCCAGAAGGAGAAGTTCATCCGCTACGACAACCTGCCGCTCAAGACCAAAAGCGGCCGACTGATCCAGGTGGAGTTCGTAAGCAACGTGTACCTGGTCGGCAAGGAAAAGGTCATCCAGTGCAACATCCGTGACGTGAGCGACCGCAAGCTGGTCGAGGCGGCCCTGGAGGCGAAGGAGGAGGCACACTCGTCGCTGATCGAAAATCTCGAGGACCACTGGCTGATGATCAAGCAGCTTCCCGTCGGGGTCATGGTCCACACCCCCGACACGAAAATTATCCTGTGCAACCCCGAGGCGTCGCAGATACTGGGCATTGCACCGGAGCAGGTGCTGGGCAGGGACGCCTTCGACCCCGACTGGCACTTCGAAAGCGAGGACGGCACCCCGTTGCCGACGGACCGGCACCCGGTGAACCAGGTGATCGCCTCGGGATCTTCACTGAAGAACTTCGTCATGGGGATCGCCTGCAGCGGCAACGAAGCGCACACCTGGGTGCTGGTGAACGCCTACCCGAACCTTGACGCCGACCTGCAGCTGCGGCAGGTGGTGGTGACCTTTTCCGACATAAGCGACATCAAGTGCGCGGAGAAGATGATCCGGCGGCATCTGGAGCATGTGACCGCCCTGGTCGAAATCGACCGCGCCATAAATTCCAGTTTCGATCTGAACCTGAGCCTGACGACGCTCCTCACCCACGTCATGGTGCAGCTGAGGGTTGACGCAGCCGACGTGCTGCTGTTCAATCCGGCGACCCGGACCATGGAGTACGTCGCCGGCCGCGGTTTCCTCACCAAAACCATTGAAAGCGCGCGCGACCCCATGGGCCAGGGCCATGCCCGCGGTCCCGCGCAGAAGACCGGCATCATTCACATCAAGGATTTGGCAAAGGAGAGCGACAGCTTCCTGGGTGGCATCGTCCTGGCGGGCGAGCAGTTCGTGAGCTACTTCGGCGTGCCGCTGATAGCCAAAGGAAAGGTCATAGGAGTGCTGGAACTGTTTCAGCGCTCTTCGCTGCTGCACGGAGCCGAGTGGCTGGACTTCCTCAAGGCGATGGCTTCCAAGGCGGCCATCGCGATAGACAATTCCACCCTGTTCGACGACCTGCAACGCTCCAACACGGAACTCGCCCAGGCCTATGACGCCACCATCGAGGGTTGGTCCAGGGCCATGGAGCTGCGCGACAACGTGACCGAGGGTCACACGCAGCGGGTCACCCATCTGGCCGTCAAACTGGCGCGCCTGTTCGGACTCAGCGACGCGGAACTGGCACAGGTCCGCTGGGGTGCGCTTTTGCATGACATCGGCAAGATGGGCATCCCGGACAGCATCCTGCTCAAACCGGAAAAGCTGACCGGGCCGGAATGGGAGGTGATGAGAAAGCACACCATCTTCGCCTACGAGATGCTCTCGCCCATCCGCTACCTGCGCCAGGCGCTCGACATCCCCTGTTCCCACCACGAAAAGTGGGACGGCACCGGTTACCCGTTCGGCTTGAAAGGCGAGCAGATCCCGCTGGTGGCGCGCATCTTTGCGGTAGCCGACGTCTGGGACGCGCTGAGGTCCGACCGGCACTACCGCACCTCCTGGTCCGTGCAGAAGGTGCATAAGCATCTGCAGTCCCTGGCGGGAACGCACTTCGATCCGCACGTCGTCGAGGTTTGTCTCGCTTCCGGTTTTCTGTCCGATTGAGGCTCCACAGAAACGCCGATCGGGTTCATAATTCATCATAAGAGTATGAGTAAAGGGGGACTTCAATGGACGCCAAGAGATTTTCCAATGACTTTCCCGTCGTCTGCGTGGGCGGTTCGGCCGGCGGACTCGACGCCTACATCCGTCTGCTGCAGAATATGCCGGCCGACATGGGTGTCGCCATCGTCATCGTCAACCATCTGCGCATGGTAGCCACCCGTCTCCACGAAATTCTGCCGAGCTACACGAAGATGCCGGTGGAACTGATCACGGAAAAATTGGATATCAGGCCCGACTGTGTGTTCATCATCCCGGAAAAGCGCGATCTGCACGTGCTGGACGGGGAGTTCCGCCTCAAGCCGATCTCGAAGCCCAGGGGATGGCCCGACGTGATCACCGTTTTCCTGCGTTCGCTGACCGAGCACTGGGAAGGCAAACTCATCGCAGTCATCGTTTCGGGCTTTGATGGTGACGGGGCGGCGGCACTTTGCGGCATAAAGGAGGCGGGGGGCATTACCATCGCGCAGAAGCCGGACACCGCGACCCAGCCTGATATGCCCGCCAGTGCCATTGCCAGCGGGTGTATAGACTTCGTGCTGTCTCCAGAAGACATAGCTAGGGAAATTGTGAATATCGCACACGCTGACAAAGGATGAATCATCGCCTCTGACAGTCGATTTTGGCGAAGTAGCTTCTTATAGAATTGTTATCGGCCTCGCGTTCCTCCTGGGTGCGGGGCCTTTTTTTCACTCTAAATTCCGACAGATTCCCGCCCCCCTTGTTCCGGCCGTCGCTGCCGGCAACAACAGCGAGCTTTGGCCTCTCGCCGCTCCACCATATTTGGCGGTTATGTTAAACACGACGGATTCTCGGGACGCCGCTTCCTCTCCCCCTCTGCCCTCGCTTGACTTTATCCAGGATCATCAGCCAGTTACACTGTCAGCTCCTGCAGGTGCGCTCTGGCACGCTAGTTGTAGAGTAGTGCACAGGCAGAACGTGAACATGTCATGCTTCTTGCCGGATTCAGTCGGCAACATTCAAAGGAGAGCACTTATGGAAACGCATGTTAGGTTGCCAGGGTCGAAGTACTACCGCAGCGCAGCGATGTATCAACCGGACCAGGGACAGACGAGGAGAACGATAAGTCTCGTGCTGCTGCTTCTCATCGTCTTCTTGATCGCCATCGCCACCCAGGCACGCGCCGCTGAAAAACCTGCCAACTACGTGGCGCTCAAGGGGGGCGTTTACTCGCCCAGCACCTCCCACGGCCTCGACAATTTCAACGGCGGCAGCACGACGCACCTGGACAGCAAACCCTCCTTCGGCGGCCAGCACGTCAGGCTGGACGGCTTCATTACCACGGCAGACATAGGTTTCAGGTTCTAGGCAGATGCGACGATGATTCCGCGTTGTGCTCCCCTTCGGGGAGCAGCGCCCTACCCCACCCGCCCCCTCCGGTCACCGGAGTGGGAGCAGACAAGCCGGATGACCGGCCGATCACAAAGGAGAGAGACCATGAATGCCAGCACTAAGGACAAGGCAGAAGGGACGCTGCACCAGTTGAAGGGCAAGGTGAAGGAGGTCGCCGGGATGATAAGCGACAACCCCAAACTGCAGGCCGAAGGGAGCACAGAGAGACTCAAAGGCAAGGTTCAGGTCAAGATCGGCCAGTTCAACAAAATTATCGGCAAGTAGCGAGGAGCGGGCAGCTGCCGCCGGCACTGCGGTCGGCGCAGTGTGGCGGCATGAACCCGGCCGCCGAGGGCCCGACAAACGGCGGGCCTTCTCGTTGGAAACGAACCTGCAGAGCACAGCAACCATAAAAAAAAGGAGACCATTTATGAAAACGAGAACTTCCGTATCGATGCTGCTGGCAGCAGTTGCCTTGATGGCCTTCAGCGCGGCTCCGGCCTTTTCCCAGATGAAGGACATGCCCATGAAGCAGCACCGGCCGGGACACGGGCAGATGATGGAAATGGGGCATATGGACCGGATGGGCCAGATGATGGGGATGTGCATGGAACACGCGGACCGCATGGGGCTCAGCGAGGACCAGATCCTCAAAATGAAGCCTCTGCACCGGGAAATGCAGAAGAAACAGGCCCGGTTCATAGCGGACCAGAAGATCGCGGAAATCGAACTCCAGGAAATCATGGAGGTGAAGGATTTCGACCTGGAGAAGGCGGAATTGGCCGTGAGAAAGATCTCCGCGCTGAAAACGGATCATCATCTGGAAATGTTGAGAGCCATGAAGGAGATGCGGACCATGTTGACGGAACAACAGTTCAAGGAAATGAAGAAGATGATGGCAGGGCAGATGGGCGACAGGAAGCCGGCCAGAAAGACGATGGGGAAACATAAGAAATAACGGCTGGAGGTACGACACATGAAGAAATCGATCAGATGGGCGGCAGCTTTTCTCATACTTACATCTATGCTTTCCGGCTGCATTTACCCGGGTGATTGGTGGGGACACGGCGGCGGGCGTGGCGGCGGGCATGGCGGCGGGCACGGCAGCCGTCGATAGCGGGACAAAGCCCGCTATGAACGGCACTTTCGGTGCAGACACAGGCGCTAGCGGTTTTTCAGCTAGCGCCTTTTTTGGGCTCTTCAGGTATATACGCTTTCCCCATACCTGCCGGACGCCCCGCGCTACTCCCCCTCAAGCCCTTGCTGACTCCCACTCACCAAATCAAATTGGACTCGATCTGTCAGATTTTCAACAAAATCTGACAAGTGCGCCCCTAATTCGTCAGATTTTTCGAAAAATCGAACAAGTCGAGCTCAAATTTGTCAGATTTTCACTGAAATCTGACAAATTTGTCCCTCATTCATCAGATTTTCAGCAAAATCTGACAAGTGCGCCCCTAATTCATCAGATTTTTCAAAAAATCCAACAAGTCGGGCTTAAATCCATCAGATTTTCACCAAAATCTAACAAACCCCGCTCCATTCATCGGATTTCTGTGAAAATCTGACGAGTGGAACTCGTATTGTGACACCTTGCAAGATGGGCGGCAGCTTTTCTCATACATCTATCTTTCCGGCTGCATTTACCCGGGTGATTGGTGGGGACATGGCGGCAGGCATGGCGGCGGGGGGCACGGATACCGTCTATAGCGGGACAAAGCCCGCTATGAACGGCACTTTCGGTGCAGACACAGGCGCTAGCGGTTTTTCAGCTAGCGCCTTTTTTAACGCTTCTTCTCTTCCTTTTTGATCTTTTTCTCGGCCTTCTTTTCCTTCGGTGTTTTTGCCGGTTCCTTTTTGGAGGTCTTCTTACTGTCCTGGCCTTTGCTCATGATGTTGCTCCTTACAGGTGGTGTTACCCATGCCCGATCTGCCCAACGGTGAGTATAGCACTCATTGGCCGCCGGCATGTGGTTATTCCATGAGCGGCCAGCGGTTGGCTCTTAACTAGATCCTGCGCCGCCTCGCAGTTTCAGCCTTCGGGGCCGATCGGCCCGGCCGCGGCCTGCCTCCGGACCGGGAAGCGAGCGGGATCGGTTCAGTGTGCGGCGCTCCCCAAAAGGCCGTATCCGAAAGCCCGGTACTTGATGAGCAGCTGCTTCGATTCCTTGGAGGCTTTCAGCGTGCCTGCGGCTATGCGCCTCAGGGCGTCTTCCGTTATGGAAAGGAACTCCACATGGTCGTCCCGGAGAAACGACTTTTTCGCCGCATCTATGTAGGCCTTGACCGTCTTTAGGTGATAGCTTTTGGCCGGCAGCGGCCGTGGCTGGTCCTCGAGTCCCTTGGCAGGCGCGGCCTCCGGAGCCGCCCGGGTCACTGCCGGGACCGGTACCGCCCGGGTTGGCTGCGACAGCGGATTGGGATTGTCTATCCGTGAGACGGGATTGTAGATATTCTCGGCCGGATTGTTGGTTTGCGTGGCCGGGTTGTACATCTTACCCGCCGGGTTGTTTATGGTACTGGCCGGATTCTCTATCCGGTACATTGCCGCTGTGGCAGGCGCATCCAGACAACAAACGAGTAAAAATCCGGCAGCTATGCCTTGTATGAACATGACAGTCTCAATTGGTTGTTGTGCGTTTACCGTGATGACAGAACCATTTTATCGGTAAAGCCATGCCCAAGTCCAAACGTTTCCATGAGCTGCAGCAAAGCATCGGACAGGTTGACCAGCTGAAGCTCCACTCCCCTGAATCTGGCGCACTGCATCCAGACGTAAAGCAGTCGCAGGCCGCTCATGTCGACTCTGCTTATCCTTTTACAGTCGATGCGCATCTTCTTTTCACCTCTCGATGCTATCTGCTGCAAGGATACAGTCAGTGACGCGATGCAGCTGTCGGTCACGGCCGAGTTGGTCAACTCCCCCTGCAGATGCCCGACGCTTCCGTTCATGCAAACTTTCATGCCGCCTCCTTATCACGATACCAATCCGATTTTTCGAAAAAAAATGTAATGTCGTGCCGCATATTGAGTAGCAACTTGCGCGCCAAGGGTAAACCTGCGACCCGGGCGCCTGCTATAGCTGCATTATCGTTCAGTTATTCCCCATGAATGGCCAAAACGGCAGCCTCGCCCTTGCCGCCAGATATGGAAGTTATGTCAACGGCGACGGATCGCCGCAACGGATCCCCCTCCCCCCGACGCCCCCTCGGCCGCTATCCGCCGGTTGCAAGTCTTGCACGCTCAACAGCCTCGGCAGCCTCGGCAACTCTGCGGCACGCATGGCCGGATAGGGTCCATGCGTCAGAAACGGGCGTGACAGGCGAATTGCAGGTAGGGCACGGGGTGGCCGGTCGCATCGATATGCTGATCGAAGAAATCCCAGCTTCGATAGAGCTGATACCCCGCTGCGGCCTCCAGGGTCAGATTGGGGCGAGCCTTCCAGGAGAAACCGGGCCCCAGGCGCAGCTCGGTGTAATCGAGCGTTGCGTGGTTGAGTTGCGGGAGGTTGCGGTCCGTGCCGAAATGATCGCCGACCACGAAGGTCCCGGCCAATATGGCCGCACCGAAGTACGCCTGGAGCTTGCTGTTCACGTCGTACTCCAGGCGCGGCTCCGGCAACTGCAGGTTAAGGGTCCAGAGGTCGGCGAACTTCCAGCGCACGCCCAGAGCCGGGAACACGGGATACTGGCTCTTAAGGTCGACGCGCAGGCCGAAAAACCACTGCAGGTCGGCGTCGATCAGGTAGGCGAACCCCATGGTGAGCGGCGCGTCAAAGCGCTGTCCCTCGAAAAGGCCTGCATCGCCGTACACGCCGGGCTGCAGTTCGGCGCGCATGAGCCATTGCTCGGCCAGCTGATAGTCGAACCCGATGATGGCGTTTACCTGCTGCAGGGTGACGGGTACCGTGAAGGGGCGTGGTGCCGGGAAGGTAAACCTCTGCCATTCGGCTCCCCACCGCAATAACAGGTCATTGGTGACCTGCGGCGAAGCGACGTATTTGAGCCCCGCATGAAGTTCGCTGCCGGGGTCGAAGCGGGTGGCCCCCTGCCCGGCGTAGCCCAACGCGATGTCGAGTTCCTGGGAGACGACGGTCGATCCTGCGGCCGAGGCCCCGACGGGCATTGCCAGCAGGGCTGCCACAAGCAGTGGAACCAGGGAAAATACCGGGAAAAACCTGTTGGTCATGTCCATTCCTTCGTAGCGGTGCAAGGCACCGGCTCATGGGGTTTTAAAACTCTCCTGGAAGCAGCGGACAAATTTCTTGAATTCCAGGGTCAGTATGACGCCGGTGGCGAGGCGCTCGATCCCCGTGGCAAAACGGAGCACGGGGGCCGAGCAGAGCACGTTGCACCAGACCAGGGAACCGGTTCTCCCGCCGTCGCGGATCGGCCATATTTCGTAGAGCGTGGCGGAGGCATAGTAGGTGCCGCTCACATAATACTCGAGGTCCAGCTCCTGGTAGTGATCGCCCACCTGCTGCAGGTAGACGGCGCCGAGACTGAAAGTGGCGTGATGGTCGGCCTGGAACAGCCTCCAGTAGTAGCTGGGCCTTATGTGGGAAACGGCGGCTCCCCCCGGCAGCAAGCCTGCCGCCTGAAGCAGAGGGGCGAATTCATGGGCAATCAGGATCTGTTCCAGCAGCAGCGCGCGCAGGTGCGAAGCGGGGTTTATGGGCTCCACGTCGAATTCGTAGGGGAGCGAACTGGAGAAGCCGCTGCGCTGAAAGCCCGCGGCGCGAGCGAACAGCAGTTTGCCCCAGCAGGAGCCGATCGTTTTCGCAGTGGGGTCTTTGCCGACGCACCGGGCCAGTTCCAGCGCCTCGATCTGGGTCAGGTTCAGATCCGAACTGCGGCCAGTGGTGGCCTGGGTCTGGTCCCAAAACCACCTGACCGGGCGCTTAGCCGGATCGAGGTAGAGGTAGAGGCTGTTGAAATCCTTCAACTCGCCCGGGTCGTTCAGTCCGTGCGAGGCATACACCTTGAGAGAGGGACAGCGGTTGGCGTCCCAGGCATTGAGGCGTTTGACCGTCTCCGCAGGGGAGGTCGGCACGGCAAAACAGAGCTGGGACGAGATGCCGTTGGGGAACTTCATCAGGGAGCCGCGCTGGGAGAGGATCTCGCCCGCCAGCAGGCGCTTGACATCGATCTGCGGAAAATCGCCGAACTTTTTCAGCCCGGCAAGCGGGTCGGAGCCTTGAGCGGGAACCGCCATGCACATCGGGGAGCATAAAACAAGCACGAGGAAGATGAACAACCGTCTCATGGACTAACCTCTCTATCGGACAGAGTCAGTTGCGGGTTGCTGCGCATCTGCCTCTTTGTCATTGTTTCGCTTTGCAGTGAGTATTGTGCGAGGCAATTCTAGAATACCGACAAGTTTAAATACAGTTGTCAACCTGTCAACTTTGAATCAGACAATCAAAAAGAAGCTGGTCACGCCACCCTGCGCTGCTGGAGCGGCGTATCGGGCACGGGTCGGTGCGGGGGTACAGGGCTTCGGCCGGCTCGCCCTTCCCGCCGTATATGGCGGTTATGCCAACTGTGACGGATTGCCCGAAGCTGCCCCCCCTCCGGCACCGCCAATCCGTTTGACTGTTTCCCGTAGTTTCAAGTCGTTGCACCAACGGCAGCGCCGGAATTTCTCTGGCACGCAAGTTGCGGATTATTTCGACAATCCGGCTGCGGACTCGCCGGTTGCACACTGAGCGATACCCCTCGCTATTAACCCGATAAAGGCGTAGAGTGAGCGGATTGCCAAACTGTAAATAGTATTTTCACCATTGTTTAACAGCCGCTTTTTATTGGCAGGTACCATGATACAACCATCCGATATCTCCTCTGGAACAGTCTGCACGGTTCCTTTCAAAGTGATCGCATCAGGTGAAATTCTTCACGATGTCGTGAAACTCAGAAAACGCAGGTCGATAAAGGATAATGTGTGGGACTAGCAACTCTCATCGGTTACTTCGCTAAGAAAGACGACGCCCGCGCGGCCCTCAGGCAACTGGCGAGTCAGGACTTCCGCCGCGCCGCCCTGCTGCACAAGGGGACGGACGGGGCAGTACATACCGCAGACCCCTTCCAGCGCCACCGCAGCTTCGGCATTGCCATGTCCGCCTCCCTGTCCGCCGGACTCGGATGGATCGTCTCCTCGCTCAGCCGTATGCCGCAGGCGCTTCAGGCCTGGGACCTCCCCGCCCCCTGGGCGCTGGTCGCAGGTTTTGCCGGCACGGGCGCCGTGGCGGCCGCCTGCTGGCTGCGACGCTCCCGTTACGGCGTCGACCCGGGGGTGCTGCGCGATCATGCCCGCCGGCTGGTGTCGGGGGAAAGCGTCCTGATTCTCCAGGCACCGGTCGAAGCTCTGCTGCGCCCGGTGGCCCTGCTGCGGGAGTGCGGCGACATCCCTCCGGCGCTCTTCGTCGTGCATCCCAACTGCGAGCGGCGCTCGGAGTCGCGCGGGGTCGAGACCAAGCTCTCGCCGGCGCAGATCCTCGAGCATGCGGAACGCCATGCCAGGGAGCAGCTGTTGGACCCCGAGCCGGTGCCGAGCGCCGAACTGCTCAAGCGCCTGAGAAGGTCCCGGCTCTGGATCCGACAGGTCTGCGCCGACCTGAGCCAGGCGAGCCGCCTGGAGCAGAAAGCCACGCCGGCCGCCGACTGGATCCTGGACAACGAGTACATCCTGGAGGGGAACCTGCGCGACGTGCTGCTGAACCTGCCCGGGAGCTTTTTCCGGCAGCTCCCCACCCTCGCCTCCGATCCCTACCGCGGGCTCCCCTGCATCTACGGCCTGGCCAAGAACCTCGCCTCCCATTCCGAGCTGCGCCTGGAGCGGGACAACATCCTCGCCTTCATCGAGGCCCACCAGTCGGTGCGCACCCTGACCATCGGGGAGCTCTGGGCCATCCCCCAGATGCTGCGCATCGCCCTCATCGAAAGCATCCAGAGCCTGACAGTCACCGCCCTGGCCGACCTGCGCGAACGCCAGCTGGCCGATTTCTGGGCCAACCGGCTGATCGCCGCCAACCGCCGCGACGCCAACCAGCTCTTCGGCATGCTGGCCGAGCTGGCCGGCGCCGAGCAGCATCCTACCCCCTATTTCGGCGCGCAGCTGGTCGGACTGCTCTACGACGAGGCGGCGGCCCTGGCTCCGGTGCAGAGCTGGCTGGAGCGCACGCTGAAAAGCCCGCTGCACGACATCAGCGCGCGCGAGCAGAACCGGCAGACCAGGGAGCAGATGTCCTGCTCCAACGCCTTCACCAGCCTGCGCCAGCTCGCCCTTTTGGACTGGCGCGAGATGTTCGAGAAGCTGAGCCGGGTGGAGCAGGCCCTGCGCCGCGACCCCTCGGGGGTGTACGGTGCGCTGGATTTCGCCACCCGCGACCGCTGCCGTCGTGCCGTTGAGGATCTCGCCCACGCCAGCGGCAAAAGCGAGCCACAGGTAGCCGAGCGCGCGGTCGATCTGGCGACGCAGGCCCGGCTGGAAAACAACGCCGACGAACGGCTGGGCCACGTGGGCGCCTGGCTGGTCGGCGCGGGGCGCTCCCGGCTGATCCGCATGCTGGATGGGCGCGAGGCGCTGCGCTACCGAGCCCTGGAGTGGATCTACTGCCACCACGGCGCCGTCTACGCCCTGGGTATCGGCGGCTTCTGCGCCCTTTTCGTGCTGCTCAGTGCCGCGATCGCCCTCCCCCGCGGCCTGGCCGCGGCCCCGCCCGTGCTCCACCTGGTACTGCTTCTGCTTCTGGTCGTCCCGGCCAGCCAGCTGGCGATCGAGGTGGTCAACTACCTGGTCACCCGCCTGCTCCCGCCCCGCCCGCTCCCCAAGATGGATTTCGAGGCGTCCGGGATTCCCGATGCCTTCCGCACCCTGGTGGTGGTGCCGATGCTGCTCGCCGACGAGGCCACGGTGCGCGCCGAGGTGGAGAAGCTGGAGATCCGCTACCTGGCCAACAAGGAGGCCAATCTCCTGTTCAGCCTGTTCACCGACTACACCGACTCGGCGACGCCGGCCCGGGCAGACGACGGCCGGCTGCTCCTGAGTGCGACCGGCGCCCTGGCGCAGTTGAACCTGCGCCACGGCGAGCGCTTCTTCCTGTTCCACCGCGAGCGCACCTGGAGCACATCCGAGCAGAAATACATCGGCTGGGAGCGCAAACGGGGCAAGCTCGAGGAGCTGAACGGCCTGATCGACGGCACCAGGGACGAGGGCGCGGCGCAGCTCGTGTACCTGGGCGACCCGGACCGGCTGACGGACGTCCGCTTCATCATCACCCTGGACTCCGACACCCAACTGCCGCACGCGACGGCCCGCCGGATGGTGGAAACCCTGGCGCACCCGCTCAACCAGCCCCGCTTCGACCAGGCCGGGAGGATCAGCTCCGGCTACACCATCATCCAGCCCCGGGTGAGTCCGACCCTGACCAGCACGGGCGCCTCGACCTTCAGCCGCCTCTTCAGCGACGCGGTCGGCATCGACCCCTATACCCAGGCGGTCTCCGATGTCTACCAGGACCTAAGCGGCGAAGGGTCCTACCACGGCAAGGGGATCTACGACGTGCGCGCCTTCAGCCGCGTGCTGTCGGGCCGCTTCCCGCAGGAGTGGGTGCTGAGCCACGACCTCATAGAAGGGGCCCATGTGCGGGTCGGGCTTGCCAGCGACATCGAGCTCTACGACGAGTTCCCCCAGGGGTACCAGAGCTACAGCAGCCGGGCCCATCGCTGGATCCGGGGCGACTGGCAGATCGCCGGGTGGATATTCCCGCACGTCCCGCAGGCGCTCGGTGGCCGCGGGGCGAACCAGCTCTCCTTCCTGAACCGCTGGAAGATCCTCGACAACCTGCGCCGCAGCCTGCTCCCCGCCGCGAGCCTCGCCCTTCTGGCCGCCTCCTGGTTCACGGCACCGGCGGCCGGCGCCATCGCCTCGCTGCTGGTCGGCATGCAGCTCCTGTTCCACCCGCTGGCGCAGCCCTTCACCATGGCGACCACCCGGAAGGGGTTGAAATACTTCTCTCCCGCGAAGCTGTGGCACGACGTCATGAGGGCCGGCACCGACGCGGCGTTTTTGCCGCACCAGGCGGCCGTGGCCCTGGACGCCATCGCCCGGGTCTGCTACCGGCGCTTCGTCTCCCGGCGCGATCTCCTGGAGTGGACCGCCCAGGCCACCCATTGGAGCGCCTCCAGGCGACAGCCGCTCTTCGTGGCGGGGCTCGCCCTGGGGAGCCTGTTCAGCGCGCTTTTGGGCGCGGCGCTTGGGCAGTTTAGCCCCGCGAGCCTGCCTCAGGCCGCTCCCTGGCTGGCGCTCTGGTTCGTCTCCCCGCTTTTGGGGTGGCTTTTGAACCTGCGCCCCGTCGAGGGGCGGCAGGAGAAGCCGCTGCCGGAGGGTGACCAGCGCTTTCTGAGGGAGGTGGCCCGGCGCACCTGGCGCTACTTCTCCGCCTTCGTCGACGCCGAGACCTCGTGGCTTCCCCCGGACAACTACCAGGTCGCCCATCAAAACCGCAGGGCCATGCGCACCAGCCCGACCAACATCGGCCTCTGGATGACCAGCGCCCTGGGAGCCCACGACAGCGGCTACCTGACCCTGAACCAGCTCATCGAGCGACTGACCGGCACCATGGCGACCGTCGGCCGCCTGCAGCTGCACCAGGGGCATCTGTTGAACTGGTACGACATCCAGAGCCTGGCTCCCCTGGAGCCCCGCTACGTCTCCGGCGTCGACAGCGGCAACCTCCTGGGCGCCCTGGTGGCCATGGAGCAGGGGCTGGGCGAGCTGGCCCACGGGGCGGTGCTGGACGGCAGGGCCTTTGCCGGCCTGCTCGACACCGGCACCATCCTGAAACAGGTGGTGGGACAGGAGCGCCTGGGGGGCTTCGATTGCGGCCTGCTGGACGAGCTGTTGCACCAGTGGTCCCATCCGCCGCAGCGGGTGGTCGACCGACTGCGCCTTCTGCGCAGGATGAAGGAAAACTTCCGGATACCGCTGGTCCCCGGGGGAGCCGCCTCGTGGGCCGGCGAGATGGAAGAGCAGGTGGCTGCCTGGATCGCCGTTTCCGACCGCTATCTCGCCTGGATCGAGGTGCTGGCGGAAAAGGGCGAGGCGGAGCTCGCCCCGCTCGGCCCGGCCCTGCTCGACGCGCTGCGCCGGGACTGCTCGCGCGCCCCTTCGCTCGCCGAGCTGGCCGCAGGGAGCGTCCCGTCGATCCTCTTGCTCAAGGCGATCCGGGAACAGGCGCCGCAGCAGGCTCTCCCGCTAGGCAGCTGGATGGATCGCGCCATCTGCGCCTTCACGACATCCCAGTGGCTGGCAGGGGAAACCCTGGGGCTTCTGGAGGCCCTGATCGGCCGGGTCCGGGAGCTTGCGGCCGGGATGGACATGCGCTTTCTCTACGACCCCAAGCAGAAGCTGTTCGCCATCGGCTACAACGTCTCTACCGACCGGCTGGACGGCTCCAGCTACGACCTCTTGGCCAGCGAGGCGCGGCTGGGGAGTTTCGTGGCCGTGGCCCGGGGCGACGTCCCCCTGGAGCACTGGTTCTCCATGGGGCGCCCCTACGGAGCCATCGGCCGCAGCCGCGTGCTCTTGAGCTGGACCGGCACCATGTTCGAATACCTGATGCCGCTTCTGTTCCAGCGCTCCTACGCCGGCTCACTTTTGGACAAGGCGGCCCGGGAGGCGGTGGCGGTCCAGATCGCCTACGGCCGCAAGCTGCGCGTCCCCTGGGGCGTCTCCGAGTCCGCCTTCGCCGACCTGGACCTGGAAAAGACCTACCAGTACCAGGCGTTCGGCGTGCCGGCGCTGGGACTTAAGCGCGCCGTCGAGGAAAAGCTGGTGGTCGCTCCCTACGCCACCCTGCTCGCCTTGAACCTCGCGCCCGCGCCGACGGTCGAGAACCTGAGGCGGCTCGCCGGGCTCGGCCTGCTGGGCGATTACGGCTTCTACGAGGCGATGGACTTCAGCCGGCAGCCGCAGCGCCAGGGCAAGCGCGGCGTCATCGTCGAGGCCTACATGGCCCACCACCAGGGGATGGCGTTTCTCTCCCTGACCAACTTCCTGCACGGCAACCCGTTTCCGCGCCGTTTTCACGCCGACGCGCGGGTGCGCGCCTTCGAAGCGCTGCTCCAGGAGCGCATCCCCACCCTGCCGCCGCTGCAGCTGATCTCCACCCGCAAGACGGAGCCGGAGTTCGCCTGCGAAGAACTGGTCGCTACCGCGGCCAGCAGCTTCACCACGCCCCACACGGCAACGCCCAGGACCCTTTTGCTGAGCAACGGCCGCTACGGGCTGATGGTCACCAACAGCGGCGCCGGCTACAGCCAGTGGGGGGGACGGGAACTCACCCGCTGGCGTTCGGACCCGACCTGCGATGGCGGGGGGACCTTCTGCTACATCCACGAGGCCGGTTCCGACCGGCTCTGGTCCAGCACCTATCACCCGGTGGGGGGGAAGGCGGCCGATTACTGCGTCGACTTCACCCTGGACCGGGCGGTCTTCCGCCGCAGCGATAACGGCATCCATACCGAGACGGAGATCATCGTCTCGCCCGAGGACGACGTGGAGGTGCGCCGGATCACCCTGGTGAACCGCTCCGCCCAGCCGCGGCAGCTGAACCTGACGAGCTACGTGGAGCTCTCCATGGCGCTGCACAACGCGGACCGCCAGCACCCCGCCTTCAACAAGCTGTTCATCGAGACCGAGGCGCTCCCCGGGGAGCAGGCGCTGCTGGCCCACCGGCGTGCCCGCAGCGCAAACGAGGAGACGCTCTACGTGGCGCACAGCCTCGCGCTGCAACAGACCGGGGAGGAGCCGTTGCAGGAAGGGGACTGGCAGTTCGAAACGGACCGGGGGCGCTTCATCGGCCGCGGCCGGACCCCGGCCAACCCCATGGGGGCCGCGCAGCGCCTGGGCAACAGCCAGGGTTTCGTGCTGGATCCCATGCTCGGCATCCGGCGCAGCTTCACCCTGGAGCCGGGGGGGCGCGCCCGGGTCTCGCTGGTGCTCGCCGCCGGGGCGACCCGCGAGGATGTGCTGCTGCTCTTGGAGAAGTACAGCGACCCCCACGCCACCGAGCGCGCCCTGGATTTCGCCTGGCGCTCGGCCCAGCAGCAGCTGCAGCTTTTGCGCATCCAGCCCGACGAGGCGCGCCGCTTCCAGCAACTGGCAAGCCACCTGCTCTTTCCCAACCGACTGCTGCGCGCCCCGGCGGAGCGCCTGGCCGAGAACCGCCTGGGGCAGGCGGGACTTTGGCCCTACGCCATCTCGGGCGATCTCCCCATCGTGCTGGTCACGGTCGGCGAGCCGCGGGAGATCAGCCTGGTGCGCCAGATGCTCCAGGCCCACACCTATTGGCGCATGCACGGCTTCTCCACCGACCTGGTGATCCTCAACGAGGAGGGGGGGAGCTACGAGCGGCCGCTGCAGGAGCGGCTGGAACAGCTGATCCGCACCCACGCCCTCTCCGCCGCGTCCGACCGGGCCGGCGGCATCTTCCTCAGGTGCGCGGCGCAGATCCCCGGGGAGGATCTGAAGCTTCTCAAGGCCGCGGCCGGCATCGTGCTGGTGGCGGCGCGCGGCACGCTCCCCCAGCAACTGGGCGCGCCGGTGGAGGCCCCCGAGCCGATGCAGGCGCTCCCCCCGAAACGCGCGCCGCGCGACCCCTCGGCCCCGCTCCCCTTCATGGAGTTGAACTACTTCAACAGCCTGGGGGGCTTCACCCAGGACGGGCGCGAGTACGCCATCTATCTCGGTCCCGGCACCAACACCCCCGCCCCCTGGGTGAACGTCATCGCCAACCCGAATTTCGGCACCCTGGTGAGCGAAACGGGCTCCGGCTTCACCTGGTACGGCAACAGCCAGCGCAACAGGCTCACCGGCTGGTCCAACGACCCGGTGCTGGACCCGGCGACCGAGGCGCTCTACATCCGCGACGAGGAAAGCGGCGTCTTCTGGTCGCCCACCGCGGCGCCGGTCCGCGAGGAGAGCGCCTACCGGGCCCGGCACGGGGCGGGCTATTCCGTCTTCGAGCACAACAGCAACGGGATCGAGCAGGAACTGACCGTCTTCGTACCGGTGGACGAGGACGGGGGCCAGCCGATCAAGCTGCAGCGCCTGCGGCTCAATAACGCCACGTCGAGAAGACGCAGGCTCTCGGTGACCTATTATGTGGAATGGACCCTGGGCGAAAACCGGGAGAGTTCCCAGATGCACGTGGTCACCGACTGGGACCTCGAAGCCCGGGCCCTCTTGGCGCGCAACCGCTACCACCCCGAGTACGGCGAGCGGGTCGCCTTCGCGGCGCTGACCCCCGAGCCCGACGGGCACGGCGGCGACCGCGCCGCCTTCATAGGACGCAACCGCTCGCTCTCCAGCCCGGCCGCCATGGAGCTCACCCGCCTGTCCCAGAGGACCGGTGCCGGGCTCGACCCGTGCGCGGTCCAGCGGGTGACCCTGGAACTGGCACCGGGAGAGCGGCGCGATATCACCTGCATGCTGGGCCAGGCGGAGTCCGCGCAAGAGGCCCGGGAGCTGGTGTCGGCCTACCGGGAGGATCGGGCCCTGGACCAGGCGCTGGAGAGGACCCGGGGGTGGTGGGACGGGCTGCTCGGCACGGTCCAGGTGCAGACCCCGGAGCTCGCCGCAGACCTCATGATCAACCGCTGGCTGCAGTACCAGTCGCTGAGCTGCCGCATCTGGGGGCGCTCCGCATTTTACCAGTCTGGCGGCGCCTTCGGTTTCCGCGACCAGCTGCAGGACGTCATGGCTTTTCTCTACGCGAGGCCCGCTCTGGCCCGCGAGCAGATCCTCCTGGCCGCCAGCCGCCAGTTCAGGGAGGGGGATGTCCAGCACTGGTGGCATGAGCCTGCCGGCGCCGGCATCCGCTCGCGCATCTCCGACGACCTCCTCTGGCTGCCGTACGTGGTGTCGCACTACGTCCGCACTACGGGCGACCGGGCGATCCTGGAGGAGGAGGTGCCCTTCCTGAACGCCCCGCCGCTGTCAGACGACCAGCACGAGGTATTCTCCACCCCGGAGGTCACTTTCGAGCGCGCCACCCTGTTCGAGCACTGCCGGCGCGCGGTCAGCCGCGGGCTGACCGTGGGACCGCACGGCCTGCCGCTCATGGGGACCGGGGACTGGAACGACGGCATGAACCTGGTGGGGGCCGCCGGCAAAGGAGAGAGCGTCTGGCTCGCCTGGTTCCTGTGCGACATCCTGCAGGGTATGGAGGAACTCTCCACCCTGCTGCTGCAGACCGAGCTGAGCCAGGGCTATCAAAAGGAGCGCTATGCCCTGGTCCAGCGTACCGAGCAGGCCGGCTGGGACGGGGAGTGGTATCTCCGGGGAACCTTCGACGACGGCAGCCCGCTCGGCTCCTCGGCCAACAGCGAGGCAAGGATCGACTCCCTGCCCCAGTCGTGGGCCGCTCTTTGCGGCGCGGCCGACCCGCTGCGAACCGACCGGGCCATGGCAGCGGCCTGGCAGCATCTGGTGCGCGAGGACGACGGCATGGTGCTGCTTTTCGAGCCCCCCTTCGACACCGCAGAGCCGTCGCCCGGGTACATCAAGGGGTACCCCCCAGGTGTGCGCGAGAACGGCGGGCAGTACACCCACGCCGCTCTCTGGATGGCCATGGCCCTGGCACGCAGAGGCGACGGCAACCGGGCGGCGCAGATTCTGCGCATGCTGAACCCGATCGAGCACGCCCGCGACGCGCAGGCGGCCTGGCTCTACGGGGTGGAACCGTACGTGGTTGCGGCCGACGTGTACCGCCTGCCGGGGCGGATCGGACAGGGCGGCTGGTCCTGGTATACCGGATCGGCAGCCTGGATGTACCGGGCCTGGGTCGAAGAGGTGTTGGGCCTGCAGGTGCAGGGCGGGCAGCTGCGGGTGAATCCCGTGATCCCCGCGGCGTGGCAGGGCTTCAGCATGCGCTACCGGCACGGTGAAACCGTCTACGCGATCCGGGTGGAGAATCCGCAAGGGTGCCAGCAGGGGGTCGCCTGGGTGGAGATGGACGGCCAGCGCGTAAACGGCGGGGTCATCGATCTGGAGCGGGGCCTGGTGCAGCATCAGGTTGTGGTGCGGATGGGGCACCCGTAGTAAACTATCCGGGCGACAACCGTTGATCCTGTCTTGACAAATTCAGCTTTAAGCGAGTGAAAGGAGACCGCCATGCCGTTGTCAACCTGCATCAAGAACATGATCGTCACGTTTTTCCTGGTCCTGGCGCTGCCTTGCGGGGCGGTCAGTGCGCAAAACGATATCGAGAGCAGGAAAATCGATTTTTTGATAGCGTCCGTGGCAAACCTGGCGGGAGCGAAATTCGTCAGAAACGATGCCGAGTATGACGGCAAGGAGGCCGCCGACCATCTACGCATGAAATTGAAAAGAGCCGCTGGCAAGGTACGCACCGCTGAGGATTTCATAGCTCTGTGCGCTTCGAAATCATACATCTCGGGCAGGCCGTATACCATCAAGTTCTCCAGCGGAGAAACAATAACATCCGAAGCATTCTTCCGGAAGAAGCTCAGGCAGTACAATTCGTCCACCAGATAACAGACGAGACGCATGATGGATACAATTAACACTACCCATAATAAACGCAGGTTCAGTCAGGAGGCTATCTCATGTCCCTAATAATCTATCTGGTCGGTTTTGCTTTTGTCATTGGCGGCATCGCGTGGGCCCTTGCCGTCGCGGGAGTCAGTACCCTGTACGTGATGATCACGACGGTCATCCTGGTCGGCATTGCCATTTTGACCGGGGTGACTCGCACCCGCACCAAAGACTGATCCTTACCGGCGACCGATATCCTGATTGTCAAAAGCGCCGTCCCGTGATAAAGCAGATGGCTGAGTCGTCAATCGCAGAGGTTGGCAGCAAACCCCTTTTTTCGACGGATAAGGAGCCGGCCATGGCCTCTTTGGATTTTGAACAGGAAAAACGCGTTTTCGGCAAATACTACGATAGCAGCAAGAACCAGCTCGTTGCCGCCAAGAACGCCTATATCGACCTCATCAGGACACTGATCAGGCAGTTTGACGTGGGCGAGGTCACAAAAATCGAGGGACGGGTCAAGGACAAAGAGGAGTGCGTCAAGAAGTTTCAGCGCAAATACCAGAGCAAGCTGGAAGCCGACGAGCAGCCCTACGAGATCAAGGATTTCATTTCGGACCTGATCGGCATCCGCATCGTTTGCCTCTATGAAGACCAGGTCTCAGTGGTGTCTGAGCTGCTGCAGCGGCACTTCAAAATCCTCAACGTCACCGACAAGATATCCGCCGTGGAGAGCACCGAGGATTCCTTTGGCTACAAGGGGTTGCACATGGACCTGGCACTGGACGCCGGGACGACCTCGCAGCCTAAGTACCTGCCGCACCTGGACAGTTGCGTCGAGGTGCAGATCAGGTCCCTGATCCAGGACGCCTGGAGCATGCTGGACCACAAGATCAAATACAAGAAATCGATCCCCATCGATCTCAAGCGCCGGATCAACATCCTCTCTGCGCTTTTCGAGCTGGCCGACCGGGAATTCAGGGAGATCCGCAACGCCACCGCAGACCTCATGCAGCAGGCGACGGTGGCAACGATCAGCGAGCCGCTGGACGGCGCCCCTGGAACGCCGGGGCAGGCGGTGGCGTCGTCCGGCAGCAAGACCGTGAACGCCTTCAACTTTCTGCCGATCGCAAGCCATTTCTTCAGGGATTTCAATTTCGAAGACTACAAGGTCGACGATTTTGTCCAGGACATCCTGGAACACAACGGCGGATTCCAGAAGTCAGACCTGCACAGGTGCCTGAACGAGAATTTGAAGACCGTCAGGGATTACCGCGACTATGTCGTGGCAGATAACCCCGACAAAACCTTCAGCGCCTACACCTCGATCAGGCACTGTCTCTACCTCTATGACCAGGAAAAATTCGGGAGGATCTTGTCTAGAAGAACGCGGGAGCGCTTCGCAGGATGGCTGAAAGCATCCCGGGTGGCTGAGGAAACAGCGGAGAGCGCACAGTAGCGGTTACATTTCGGTTAGCGTCCTGTACCTTTCGGCTTCCCGGCCCCCCGCCAGCTGCGCGGATCAGGGAGGAAAAGACCGGTAACTGCAGGGCGCCGGTGATCCCCTCCCCTTTTTTAGCCCGTTTGAAATTCCTGCCTCCACGCCATCTGGAGGCAGTTTAACTTTCCCGTCTGGTTTTACCCGTCTACTTTTTGCCGCTGTACAACTCGACCTTTATATCATCCAGAGCCGCTATGACCGGCACCAGGGACGCCTTCAAGGTCTCGCGGTCCTGAACGGTCTTATTGGCGACAGGTTCTATGGCTGACACCCCGCTCGGCGTCAAGTCATTGGACAGGAACATCTGGATTTCCTTGAGATCGGTCAGGTAGGCAATATAGGCGCCTTTGACCCCTATGGCTGAGGCAGGGACCTGGGCGTAGATGCCGGCCAACCTGCTGCGACGCTCCTCGCTTAGCTCACGGATCTGCGGGTTGGTGAAGGTGTCCCCCTGCTTTTCCCACTCGGCGAAATACTCCTTGCTGTTCTGCTTCATCTCGTCTATGCGCTTGAGCGTCCTTTTGCCCTCATTGTCAAGTTTCTCCACGCTGTCCGAATAGGCGTCGAAGGATTTTTTCAGATCCGGTTTTTCCGCCCTGACCAGCGCATCAAGCGTGGCGCCCGTGGCATCGATCTGGACCATCATTTTCCTGATCTCGCCGTCGACCTCCTGGATCGAGTTGGTCGTTTTCACCGATCGATCAATTCCGGTCGTGGCGCAACCGCCGATAACGGCTGCAGCGCCTAGCAGAAGCACGGTGGTAAAGGCAAACGATAGGTTCTTGAGTTTCATGGGTAGGGCTCCTTTTGTTCCAGTATTGGGCGTCAAGATCTCAGTGTTGTGAACCGAGTGCAAATGAGCGGCCAATAATCGCAGAAAACCATGAGACCCAATTAACCCTATTGATACCGGATATTAAGTTGATCTGAAAGTGGCTGGTGATGGGTAGGGAAGCCCCCCTTGCCTCAGCATTTGGCGGGAACCTCAACAAATGGCGGGTTGTCTGAATGGGAGGGTTTTTCGACGGACAGGCACTCTTCTCTATAAATTCAAACTTCTTCGTCACATTTGAAAAGTCGCCTCATTTCCGATAGCAATGTGCGTGGTAAAAGGGGCTTTTGTATAAATTTGAGGTTGTCGACCTCGGACAAGGATTTTTCGGAATATCCGCTCATAAGCATAATTTTGACATCAGGATTAATCTCTGATATTTCCTTGCAAGCCATTATGCCGTCAACCCTCGGCATCATAACGTCCATCAATACCATATCGATGACACTTTGCTGTTCCCTGTATAGTTCTACGGCCTCTCGCCCATCTTCCGCTATCATCACCTTGTATCCGTGCATAATCAGCAGTTTGGTTAGGAATTCACGTAAAAACAATTCGTCATCTACAACTAGAATAGTCTCGTTACCGGTTAAGCCTGGAAGCTGCGCCATCGACTGTTCCTCCAACTGCTTCCAAAGTTTTTCGAAGGTATTGAAGTCCAAATGGTTATTCAAGTTTCTGATTTTGTTGAAATACAATAGCAGCTCAGTTTCATTCAGAATTCTCGTAGAGGATACTTTCAATGCGGCAGCAAGCCCGAATATGGTGAGAAGCGTTGGCTGCTGTTTACCCCGCTCCAACTGGGAAATAAACCCTCTATCCAAACGACTGATTACAGAAAGCTCGTCCTGGGATAACAATCTCTCTTTTCTCAATCTGCGGATTACGCAACCGAATGCCTCTTCTATGGTCAAACGAACCTCCTAATCCAAATAGCGGATTCCCAACTCACCCTCGCACCATAACATTAATGCTCGCGCATCGTTATGGTAACTTTGACTAATTTCATTACCATAATTTGCATTAAAAAGTCTGTAGCCTTTTACCTACATCCTCATTCCACCTTACCCTCGCTCCCCGCCTTGCCGCTCTAGCTGCCAGGAGCGACACGAGGCGCCCCTTCGAGGGGCCGTTTCGGTAAAGGGCCATAGCGGTCCTCCCGTATAGGAAACCCGGAGCGTGCCTGCAGGTATTTTGAAAGTGCGGTGGTACGGTTTGTGGAGCACATAGCGGGGAATAGATGAACGGCGGGGGAGATCTGGAGATGCCCACATCACAGACTGACAGCCTTCGGCAGTTGCTACATATATGCTACATAATCAGGCTTAAAGAACCCAAAAAAGGGACTTAGCCTTTTGAGCTAAGTCCCTGATTAAAATGGTCGGTGCGACAAGATTCGAACTTGCGACCACTAGCACCCCAGTCTTGACAGGTTAAAAAAAACCCGCACAAACCACGAATTACGCCATAATCTTACGAGGTTACACTGAATACGATATTTACAAAATCAAAATTGAATTTTGAGCCTGGTGCCCTGCCCACGATACCTGGAGCCTTGCGAAACTGGCGCAAACCTATGAGCTACCGCTGCCCATTCATCCCCGATCATTGAGGTCTGCCCCCAAGGTCCACAAACAGTCGACCGGCAAAGCAAACAGCTTCTGACCGTAAGGGATGGCTTCTCTACCGGTGTAAAGCACGATTCCCCGAAGGAATCGGTCGCCTGTTACCTCAGCCAACATCTTCAGTCCCTTGAAGTCTCCAGAACCGACTGTTGCGCTCGATTTCACCTCTATACCGACGATCCTGCCGCTTGCATCCTCCAAGACGATGTCAACCTCCTGACCGGTTTGCGTCCGAAAGTGGAACATCTGTGGCGCTGTGTCGCTCCACGTGCCCTGTTTACGCAGTTCCATCACAATAAAGTTTTCCAACAGAGGCCCGATAGTCCCCTCTTTGATTATTCGCTCGCTGGTCGCCCCCAACAGATAGGCCAACATCCCCGTGTCACTCATGACAAGTTTGGATGCTTTCACCAAGCGCTTCCCCATATTGCCAGACCATGCTGGTAAATGCTGGATCAGGAAGGTCATCTCAAGGAGCGACATATAGCGCTTGAGTGTACTCTGAGGAAAAGTTGTGCTGCGGGAAAGTTCAGAGTAGTTAACGAGTGTCGCCGCCCTGGTTGCAAGAATTGAGAGCAGGCGCGGTAACTCGGTAAGCCCTTCGATATTTGCCAGGTCGCGCACGTCACGCTGCAGGATCGTAGTTATATATGAGTTGAACCAGGCTCGGCGCCTTGATTCTGTCTTACGACTGATAGCTTCCGGGTAGCCACCTTGAATGATTTTGTCCAGCGTGGCATTGCGATCGCTTGTGCTCGGCCCGGAAAGCTTCAATGTATCCGAGAACACAGCATCGACAAACCCTTCTCTGGTCCCAGCCAATTCCCCTTGAGAAAGAGGCCAGAGACTCAGTATCTCCATTCTTCCAGCCAGAGACTCGGAAAGTTTCGGTAGCATCAGGACATTCGCCGAACCGGTAAGCAGATAGCGACCAGGCTCGCGCTTGCGGTCCACCTCAGCTTTGATGGCCACAAAAAGCTCTGGAGCCCGCTGTACCTCGTCGAGAACGACCGGGCCGTCAAGCCCGGCAAGGAACCCTGCAGGGTCGTGTCGAATCGCAGAAAGGACCGAGGTATCGTCCAGCGTCAGGTAGCGAGCAGGGTGCTCTTTCGCCGCAAGGGTCTTCACCAGGGTGCTCTTACCGGTTTGACGGGCACCGTTTAGCAGCACCACGGGGCTATCGGCAAGCGCAGCGAGCAGATTATCAGTTATGTTCCTCTTTAGCATACCAAAATATTAGCACGTAGGTGGTTTAAAATCAACCAGTAGCTGGATGATTTTCATGCTGAAATCTTGGGTGATGCCATTTCGTACCATACTAATCCATGGTGCAATCGGTGATTATCCATGCGAGCAAAAAAAGGATCGATTGAGCCTATGGATCAATCGAATAGTGGCTGAACGCGGCAAGAATAAAGCCGCAGTGGCTGTGGCAAACAAGATGGCCCGTAAGCACGCCGGGAGGCTCAACGCCACCCTAACCCCTGCACTTCCCGAAAAGACCATTTAAAGGAAGCATTCTTTTGATATCAAAAGACCGTTTAGAAGGTACTTGATCAGCTATTGCGACAAATGTGCGACAAATTGTATGGCAGACAAAAAAACAGCCACTCAGGAATTAACCTAAGTGGCTGATTTAAATGGTCGGTGCGACAAGATTCGAACTTGCGACCACTAGACCCCCAGTCTTAAGACCAACCACTTTCCGGCGTTTATGTAGCAGCTCTGAACACATCAACCTACTGTATTTTATCATTTTGTTCTTTATTGACGTTTAGTGACCAGTGCGCTATATTTACCCACAGTTGCTACATATCTGCTACATAACTTTGGAGGAAGACACCATGGCGGTCACAGGAAGGAAACCGAAGGGGTTCACGCCGACATGGATTGAAAACCTGCCGTTCGAGAAATCTGGGCAAAAGTGCCATTACGATATCACCCGTAAAGGGTTCGGTCTACTGGTCTCCACCAAGACCAAGTCCTTTCTCGTTCAGTGCCGGGTCAAGGGTCGATTTGCCGCCAGCGGCAGACCGCTCGAGATCAGAAAAACAATCGGCAGGTTCGGCAAGGTCGACGCCGATGGTTTCATCTCGATGGAGACGGCGCTTACCGAATACAACCGTATCCTCGCCGATGCCGACCAGGGCATTACTCCGGCCGAACGCGACCAGATCACCGTAGATGCGGCGGAGGCGGCGCGAAATGAGAAGACGCGGCTAGCCCTGGAGGAGAGTGCCAGGGACCTGACGCTAAAAGAACTTCTTAATGAATACCTGGTGGTGCGGAAGAGTATCAAGGCCACGACAGCCGAATTATACCGCAACAGCTTCAGGTGGTATTTTCCGGAATGGCTCGATTTGCCGGCACGGGCAATCACCGGCGATATGGTGCTCAAGCAACACGCCGAGATCGGGAAAAGATCACCTGCCATGGCGAACAGCACCATGAAAGCGCTGCGCGCCGTCTACAACTACGCTACTGAGGCTCACGAGGATGTTTTTCTGAAAAATCCTGTCCGGAAGCTTTCATCTCTCAAGGCATGGTACACGATAGACAGGCGCGACACCTTTATCCAGGTGGAGGATCTGAAGGCATGGTTTGATTCCATTCAGGCCATGGAGAACCGGACCACGAGAATGCTGATGCTGTTCCTGCTGTTCAGCGGGGCGCGGAAAGGCGAAGCCGTCAATCTGAGATGGCACAATTTCAATTTCAGTAACGACTCGGTCACCATCAGGGAAACGAAGAGCGGCAAGCCGTTATGCGTTCCGGTCGCCAGGTACGTTATGGATGAGTTGCGTCAATACAAGACCGACTTCTACACCGGCGAGGATGGGTTTGTATTTACCTCCCATGGCAGCACAGGGCACCTCGTGGATGTACGCCGAGCCCTGCGGAAATCAGCCGCAACCAGCGGGGTCAAGATGACTCCCCACGATTTGCGGCGCGGTGTACTGACCTACCTGAAGAATATAGGGGTAGACGTGTTCACCAGGAAACGCCTGGTCAACCATGCGGTCCCCGAGGACGTCACAGAGGGCTACACGATCCATACCCTTGAGTCGCTCCGGATGGATGTTGAGAAGCTGGCTGACTACATCCTGCGCCTAGCCGCGCCAGATTCGGATCGGAAGGTGGTGCAGCTCAGGAAAAGCTCCTGATCCAATCCACCAGTAATTTGGAATGCTTCGGATATTTCAACCAATACCTAGCAAGGGCCAAGCCAAAAACTCCCCCTACAGGGCACCCATTGAAAGGCTGCTGTCACCCATTGAAAGGCTGCTGTCAACGGCAAAGACCTCCCCCCCGCAAGAAAAACTGATTTTTCAAGCCAATCCGTCGATCGTTATCGAGCTCGTTACTTGTGCCGTTATTTCTTT
>Ga0209317_1000287_pt1 | contig 65080 bp, 54 predicted proteins | sample RifGroB2_FD_183994 | JGI IMG/M metagenome (GOLD analysis project Ga0209317, IMG submission 183994) | Soil microbial communities from Rifle, Colorado, USA - Groundwater B2 (SPAdes) (version 2) | ecosystem: Environmental > Terrestrial > Soil > Unclassified | place: Rifle, Colorado | collected...
GAAGTGGACCCGGCCTATTATGAACTGGAAGGCTGCCATGAATCGCTTCTCTATCCTTTTTGAAGGACGAGTGCCGAACCAATAAAATCAGTACCCTGTGACTTTACACAAAACGCTTTACAGGCCCGAAACTGCGCTCTCATGACGAAAGGATTGCCCCATGCGCTCCCTCGGCAACGTTGAACTGCTCGATCTCTACAAGGTCGCTTTCCTTTGTTCGCGCAAGTATCCTGAGACGGCTGCGGCCAACTCCTATCGGTGGGCCGACGAGCAGCGTGAGAAGGGGGTTTGCGTCATCTCCGGATACCACTCTCCGATCGAGAAGGACGTGCTCCGGCGACTTTTGCAAGGGAGACAGCCGATCATCGTCGCTCTCGCCAAGGGGCTGCAGAAGCTGGAAACGGAGTTGAGCGCTCCCATCGAAGCCGGTCGTCTGCTGGTTATCACCCGCTATGCCGACAGCGTCAGCCACGCCTGCGAGTCGAAATGCTTTCAGCGCAACCGTATGATGATCGGTATGGCCGACGAGATCGTCATTGCCCATGCGTCGGCGGGCGGAAATCTGGAGAGGCTCTGCGCGGAGTGCGACCAGAAGAAGCTTTCCAGGCTGTAGTCGGGGCTGAAGTTGACAACTGAGCGAGATATGGCACATTACACCACCCCCTCCCGATGTCCCGAAGGACTTCACGTTGCCGCCGGCTGCTTTCCCTAACGGACGATGCGGAGTACCAGCCTTTCACTGCTTCCGTAGCGTGGTCTCGACCCGCACCTCGCCGGTCAGGGAGCGGTGCACCGGGCACTTCTCCGCGATCTCCAGCAGTTTCTGTCTCTGCGCGTCGTCCAACTCCCCATGCAGCTCCAATTCCCGCTCGAACTGGTCCATCCGGCGCTCTTCGCTGTCGCAGTTTTCGCAGTCTCTGTGCGAAATCCCTCTGGCCCGATGCGGGCGGTGACCATGCCCCCGCGGCTCACCGCCGCCGGAAAAGCGTGTATAATGAGCCTTAGCCCGGGTCGCTCCGGCTAACCAGCTCGCCTGCCCAACATAGGGGCCGCCATGGTACACGAAGAGAATTCATTCACCTTCATGACCTATAACGTCCACCGCCTGATCGGTAACGACCGCCATACCTCGGCCGTCCGCATCGCTCAGGTTATCGAAACCTACCGCCCCGACATCGTGGCCTTGCAGGAACTGCCTGGCGCCAGGTACCGCCCCGAAGAAGGGGGATGCGCGCAGGATCTCGCCCATAACCTGGCATTATTGGAGGAGTCGCGCGGGCTGTGCTATACCGAGCGGGAGCGCTGGGGCAACGTGGTGCTGAGCCGCTTCCCCATGCGCCTGGTGAGGGCCGGGGGGCTGCACCCGGAGACCAGGCGCCGCTCCCTCGTGCCGCGTGGCGTCATCTGGGTGGAGATCGAGCTGTTCGGACACGCCGTGCAGGTCGTCAACACCCACCTGGGGCTGACCCCGCCGGAGCGCGCCTCGCAGGTGAAGGTCCTTGCCGGGCCGGAATGGCTGCAGCATTCGGCCTGTCGGCCCCCGATCATCCTGTGCGGCGACTTCAACGCCCTGCCGGGGTCGACGGTGCACAAACGCCTGAAGAGCGTCCTGAACGACGAGCAGGAGAGCCTCAGCTTCGGGCACACCGAATGGACCTTCCCGAGCCACTACCCGATCGTAAGGTTCGACCATCTCTTCGTATCCCCAAACCTGCGCGTAGAGAGCGTGCAGATCCCCCAGACCAAGCTGACCCGCGTCGCATCCGACCACCTCCCGCTGGTCGTCAAGCTGAGCTTCGTCTGAGCCGCTTAAGCCCCGGGAGCGTTGCCTCCGGCATCCCCGGCCTTTGAACGCCGCTGTTATGGGGCGGCAACGGCCGAGCCGACCCGGCAACGTAGCGCCCTTGCGACCGATTTCGGATAGGGTTAAAGTTATCGGTGATCAGACCGAAAAGAGTGTTTTACCGCTTTAGCCAACATCCCCCGCGACGGAAAAAGGAGGCCCGGATATGAGTGAATTTATGGATCTGCCAGAGGAAATGGAAGTACAGGAAGTGATCGTCGATAGGGTCTTGCAGAACACGGGAGCCCTGCTGGAAATCTGCCTGGTGAAACACGGAGCACAATACGAAGCGGCGCTTTTTTTCGACAAGAAGTACAAGCCCGGCCCGCCTCTGCCGCGCCCCCTGGAGGCCCCCTCGGGGCAATCGACCCACTGGATGGGGGTGCGCCCCAAGGTCGGACTGACGCAGGCCGAAGCGGAGAAGATCGCCTATGAGGTGAACGGCGTGAACGCCTTGCACCGGATCCAGATCAGTGACAACTGGGGCAATCTGCTGGACAGCGTCTAGGTGGAAAGCCGCGCCGTTACATGCTGCGCGCGGCATCGGCCACTCACCACAAAAAACAGGCCGCCTTCCCTTTGCCGGGAGGCGGCCTGTTTCGTTTCTGTGCCGTTACATCTCCACCCGGGTCAGCACCCCCTGCAGCTTGCTGACCGGCAGCTTGTTGAACTGGACGAAGTTTGGGGTGAGCTTCTTGATGGCCGAGAACACCTTCCAGGCCGGGTTGTTGGTGGTGATGTCCTCGACGCCGTAGAAGATGACCTTCTCGAGGATGCCGTTTTGCTTCAGAAGGGACTCGATGTCGATCACTTCCATGTAGCCGGCAAAGATCTCGTAGGAGTCCAGCCCGCTCCCCCGCTCGCGGGTCAGCTTCGAGTCGACCCCGAACGGCTCGTCGGTCCTGATGATGGAGATGAAGACGTTGCGCTCGTAGATGATGTTGCTGCGAATGATGCAGTGCACGACGTAGGGCGGCACCACGTGCCACTCCCGGGTGAAGAAGAGCCCGGTCCCCGGGATGGTGCGCCCCTTGTTGTAGATCTGCTCATAGGAGAGGAGGAAGGTGTCGATGTCGAGCGGCTTGAGGGCGCGGTACAGGGCGCGCTGCCCCTTGGTCCAGATCAGTATGGTGCCAAACGGCACCCCGGCGAGGATCAGCGACCAGTAGCCGCCGTGCGGCAGCTTGTTCAGGTTGGCGACCAGGAAGATGAAATCGATGACGGTGACCAGGACCGCGATGGGGACCTTCCACTTCTTGGTGGTGTTGGCGAAGATCATGGTCATCATGATGCCGGTGATGGTCATGGTACCGGTGACGGCGAGGCCGTAGGCGGCGGCCAGGTTCTCGGAGCGCTCGAACAGCAGCATGATGAAGATCACCAGGATCATCAGGAACCAGTTCACCGAACCGATGTAGATTTGGGATTTGAGCTGGCTGGAGGTGTAATCCACCTTCATGAGTGGCATGATACGGGTGGTGATCCCCTGGTAGACGATGGAGAACACCCCGCTGATCAGCGCCTGGGAGGCGATCACCGTCGCCAGTATGGTCAGGATCAGAAACGGTATGTAAACAAACTCGGACTGCCCGTGCACCATGCCGAACAGCGTGTTCTTGGCATGCGGGTGCTGCAGCAGGTAGGCCCCCTGGCCGAGGTAGTTTATCACCAGTGCAAAGAACACGAAGTACCAGGCCCGCACGATCGGTTTTCTTCCCAGATGCCCCATGTCCGCGTAGAGCGCCTCGCCGCCGGTGGCGCACAGGATCACTTCGGAGAGCACGAAGAAGCCGGACATGCCGTTCTCCAGGAAGAACTTGATGGCGTACCAGGGGGAAACCGCTTTGACGATCTCGGGGTGGCCGGCGATGGCGATGAGCCCGGAGCCGGTGAGGGCCAGGAACCAGAGCACCATGAGAGGGCCGAAGGCGCCTGCCACCTTGTCCGTCCCCTTGAACTGGAACACGAACAACGTCACGGCGATGCAGGCTGCGATGAAGATCAGCCCCCCCTGGGACAGGTTGGCGCAGGCGGGGATCAGCACCAGACCCTCGACGGCGGAGAGGATACTGATGGCGGGGGTGATGACGCCGTCGCCCAGAAGCAGCGATACCCCGACAAAGGAGAGGAAGGCGACCAGGCCCAGGTAGCGCCCCCCCTTCAGGAGCCGGGTCAGGATCTCCTTGAGGACGATGGTCCCCCCTTCCCCCTTTCTCCCCAGGCTCATGGCGAGCCAGGCGTACTCCACGGTGACCAGGATGATCAGGGTCCAGACGATCAGGGATAGGATGCCGAAGATGTTGTCCGGGGTCGGCTTGGTGAGCGCGAAGATGACGGTCAGGGTGTATATGGGGCTGGTGCCGATGTCCCCGAACACCAGGCCCATCGACTTGACGACGCCGCCCCAGTATGACGGTTCATGTTTATGCATGGCTTGATGCGCCTCCTTCAAATAGCAGCGCACTTATACCACCAGAAGCGGACCTTGCACAACATAATCCCGCCCGAAGCGGAACCCTCTACATCTCCACCCGTGTCATGACCCCTTGCAGCTTGGTGGCCGGCAGCTTGTTGAACTGCACGAAATTCGGGGTCAGCTTCTTGAACAGGGCGAACAGCTTCCAGACCGGGTTCTTGGTCTCGATGTCCTCGATGCCGTAGAAGATCACCTTCTCGGAGATGCCGTGCTCCTTGAGCTGTTTTTCGATGTCGAGGACGGCCATGTAGCCGGCGCTGATCTGGAAGAACTCCAGCCCGGTGCCGACATCGGTCTTGAGCCGGCAGATGTTGCCGAACGGCTCGTCGGTGCGGACGATGGAGATCAGGATGTTCCGCTCGTAGATGATGTTCGAGCGGATCATGCAGTGGATGATATAGGGGGGTATCACGGCCATTTCCTTGAGGAAGAAGAGCGCCGACCCGGGGATGTTCTTCCCTTTGGCATGGATCTGCTCGTAGGAGAGCAGGAAGGTGTCCAGGTCCAGCGGGCGCAGGGCGCGGTACAGGGCGCGCTGGCCGTTGGTCCAGACCAGGATGGTGATGAAGGGGATCGAGGCCAGGATGATGGACCAGTAGGCGCCATGCACGAATTTCGGGAAGGTGGAGGTGAAATAGATCAGGTCGATGATGGCGATTACGGCGACCACCGGGACCTTCCATTTCTTGGTGGTCTTGGAAAAGACGATGATCATCATGAGAGCCGTGATGGTCATGGAGCCTGTCACGGCCATGCCGTAGGCCGCCGCCAGGTTGACGGACTTCTGGAAGAAGAACATCACGAAGATGACCGCGCACATGAGCGCCCAGTTGACCGCCCCGATGTAGATCTGGGACTGGATGTGGGTGGAGGTGTAGTCCACCTTGAAAAGCGGCATGAGCCGGGTGGTGATGCCCTGGTAGACGATCGAGAAGACGCCGCTGATGATCGATTGGGACGCGATGATGGTCGCCATGATGGTCAGTATCAGAAACGGGATGTAGAGCAGGGAGGACTGGTCCTGGATCATGGAGAACAGGATGTTCTGCGCCTCGGGATGGTGCAGCAGGAAAGCGCCCTGGCCCAGGTAGTTCGTGAACAGCGCGGCAAAGACGAAGTACCAGGCCCGGATGATCGGTTTTTTGCCCAGGTGTCCCATGTCGGCGTAGAGCGCCTCCCCGCCGGTGGCGCACAGGATCACCTCGGAGAGCACGAAATAGCCGGCGATGCCGTTTTCGCGGAAGAACTCCACGGCGTACATGGGGTTGATGGCCGCGACGATGCCGGGGGTGCCGGAGATGGAGATCAGCCCGGACAACAGCAGCGAGCCGAAATAGAGGATCATGATGGGGCCGAAGATGCCGGCCATCTTGTCGGTGCCGCGCGATTGAAAAAAGAACAAGGTGATGGCGATCAGCGCCGCGATGATTACCAGGACCCCCTGGCGCGTGGCTTCCAGGCCGGGAATAAGCAGGAGGCCTTCCACGGCGGAGAGGATCGAGATGGCCGGGGTGATGACCCCGTCACCCAATAATAGCGACACCCCGAGGAAGGAGAGAAAGCCGGCGAAGGCGAGCACCCGCCCTTTCCTGAAAAGTTTGATGATGATCTCCCGCAGGACGATCTCCCCCCCCTGGCCCTTCTTGCCAAGGCTCATCGCCAGCCAGGCGTACTCGGCTGTCACCAGGATGGTCATGGTCCAGAAGATCAGGCAGAGGATGCCGTAGACGTTGCTCTGGGTCGGTTTGGTCATGGTGAAGACCACGGTGAGGGTATAAATCGGGCTGGTGCCTATGTCGCCGAACACCAGGCCCAAGGCCTTGACGATACCGCCCCAAAATGAATCCTGAGTCTTGCCGGTCATGAAACACCTTTTGCCTGCGGGAAACCGAATTGAATAAAGAAGCCTAAGCGACCCTTTGGCCGCTTTGGCTTTATACACTATTCCCGCGAAATTTGTAACAAATGCATATAGTCCGGCCGCCTGAGAGGGAGGGCGCCACCGATTCGACGGGACGCGGGGTTGTCTGGCCGGAACCGTCCGGCCGCGTGGGGTCCGCCTGGCCACGGCCCCGCGGCAAAACCGGCGCCCCGATGTCGCGGTCCAGGGGCGGAGACCATGCCGGGCAGCCGGCGGAAATCCCCGTTTGCACTTGACATTACGGGGGTTTCCTTGTAGCTTAAGTCGTTTCTCTCATGGCTTTAATCGACGGCGCGGAGGCCTTTACATGGACTACAAGGAAACACTGAACCTGCCCCTTACCAACTTCCCTATGAAGGGGAATCTCCCCCAGCGCGAGCCCGAGATGCTCAAGCAGTGGGAGCAAGCAGCTCTGTACGCCACGATCGAAGAGACCGGCAAGGGGAGGCCGCGCTACGTCCTGCATGACGGCCCCCCCTACGCCAACGGCCATATCCATATCGGGCACGCCCTGAACAAGATCCTCAAGGACATCGTCCTCAAAAGCAAGCGCATGAACGGCTTCGACGCCCCCTACGTGCCGGGGTGGGACTGCCACGGGCTCCCCATCGAGCTGCAGGTGGAGAAGAACCTCGGCTCCAAGAAGCACGAGATCTCCAAGCTTCAGATGCGCAAGCTCTGCCGCGAGTACGCGGCCAAGTTCGTGGCAATCCAGCGCGCCGAGTTCGAGCGGCTGGGCATCTTCGGCGAATGGGATAACCCCTACCTCACCCTGCACCACAGCTACGAGGGGGCCATCGCCCGCGAGCTGGCCCGCTTCGCCGAGAACGGCGGCCTCTACAAGGGGAAGAAACCGGTGCACTGGTGCTCCTCCTGCGGCACGGCGCTGGCCGAGGCCGAGGTCGAGTACGCCGACCACAAGTCCCCCTCCGTCTTCGTGAAGTTCGCTCTCAAGGAAGATCTGGGGCAGGCAGTCCCCGAGTTGGCCGGGAAAGCCGCCTCCATGGTGATCTGGACCACGACCCCCTGGACGCTGCCGGCCAACCTTGCCGTGGCAATCCACCCGGAGCTCGACTACGTGGCGCTTCTCGTGAACGGCGAGCTGCTGATCGTCGCCGACGGCCTGAAGGAGAGCTTCCTGAAGGAGATCGGTGCCGAAGGCGAGGTGGTCGCCCGCTTCCCCTCCACCATCCTGGAGAAAAGGCTCTGCCGCCACCCGTTCTACCAGCAGGACTCCATCATCCTGCTGGGCGAGCACGTGACGCTGGAAGCGGGAACCGGCTGCGTGCACACGGCTCCCGGTCACGGCCAGGAGGACTACGAGCTCGGCCTGAAGGAAGGGCTGGAGATCTACAACCCGGTCGACAACCGTGGGCGCTTCTACGAGAACATCGAGTTCTTCGGCGGCCAGTTCGTCTTCGACGCCAACAAGAACGTCATCGAGAAGCTGATCGAGACCGGCGCCCTGCTGGCGCAAAAGGAGATCTCCCACTCCTACCCGCATTGCTGGCGCTGCAAGAAGCCGATCATCTTCCGGGCCACCGAGCAGTGGTTCATCTCCATGGAGAAGAACGGCCTGCGCGAAAAGGCGCTGGGTGAGATAAACAACGTGAACTGGATCCCCAAGTGGGGCAAGGAGCGCATCTACGGGATGATCGAGAACCGCCCGGACTGGTGCGTCTCCAGGCAGCGTTCCTGGGGGGTGCCGATCGCGGCCTTCTACTGCAAGAGCTGCGGCGAGGTGCTGGCCGACGGGGCCATCATGCATCATGTGGCCGACCTGTTCACCGAGCACAGCTCCGACATCTGGTACGACTGGGATGCCGCCGCCTTCCTGCCGGAGGGGACCGTCTGCCCCAGCTGCGGCAAGACGGAGTTCGACAAGGAGACCGACATCCTGGACGTCTGGTTCGATTCCGGCGTGTCGCATGCGGCCGTGCTGGAACTGCGCGACAACCTAGGTTCCCCGGCCGACATGTACCTGGAGGGAAGCGACCAGCACCGCGGCTGGTTCCACTCCTCGCTCCTGGCGAGCGTAGGCACCCGCGGCCGCGCCCCCTACAAGAACGTGCTGACCCACGGCTTCGTCATGGACGGCTCCGGCCGCAAGATGAGCAAGTCGGTGGGCAACGTAGTGGCTCCCGAGGACGTCATCAAGAAGTTCGGCGCCGACGTGCTGAGGCTCTGGGTCGCCGCCCAGGACTACCGCGAGGACCTGCGCATCTCCCAGGAGATCCTGACCCGGCTCTCCGAGAGCTACCGCCGCATCAGGAACACCTGCCGCTACATCCTGGGGAACATCCACGATTTCGATCCGGAAACCCAGATGGTGGCCTATGCGGACATGCCCGAGATCGACCGCTGGGCCATGCACCAGCTGGAGCTTCTGAAGGAGAAGGTGCTCGCCTCCTACAACGACTGCGAATTCCACATCCTGTACCACGCGGTGAACGGCTTTTGCACCGTGGAGATGAGCGCCTTCTACCTCGACATCCTGAAGGACCGGGTCTACACCAGCAAGAGTTCCTCGACGGCCAGGAGAAGCGCCCAGACGGTTATGTACTCCATCCTGGACGCACTGGTCCGTATCATGGCGCCGGTGCTCTCCTTCACCTCCGAAGAGGTCTGGGCCGATATGCCGGGCAAGCGGGAGGGGAGCGTGCACCTGGCGCTCTTCCCGGCGCTCACCCCCGAATGCAAGGACGAGGCTCTTTCGCTTAGATGGGAGAAGATGATGAAGGTCCGCTCCGAGGTCTCCAAGGCGCTGGAGCTTGCCCGGGTCAAGAAGGTGATCGGTCACTCGCTGGATGCGGCGGTCGCCATCAAGGCCACTGGCGATACGGCGGAGCTGCTCAAGGAGTTCGAGGGGGAACTGGCGCAGATCTTCATCGTTTCCAAGGCGGTCCTGGCCGACGTGCTTTCCGGCGAAGTGTACCAGTCGGAAGCTGGCGAGGCGCTGGAGATCGCGGTGAGCGCGGCCCCCGGCGAGAAGTGCGAGCGCTGCTGGTGCTTCGACGAGAAGATCGGCGCGGATGCCGAGCACCCGACGCTCTGCCCCAAGTGCCTGGCGGCTGTGAAATAGCAGGTTCTCCCCCCCTCCCGCCAGGAGAGGGGGGGAGGGTAGCTCTCCGTTGTTCATCTGCCGGGACGGGCGCATGACGATCCGCCCCGACGTCTTCATAGCCTGAAACTTTTACTGGGACATTACCTGATGAAATTTAGATATCTGATCCTTCTGGCGGTTTCGGTGATCGTGCTGGTGGTAGACCAGGCGACCAAGATCTACGTCGACCGGACCATGGCGCTGCACAGCTCCATCACCGTCATCGATGGGTTCTTCAACATCACCTACCTGCGCAACAAGGGGGCGGCCTTCGGGATACTGGCCAATTCCAGCTTCCGGCTCCCCTTCTTCATCCTGGTGTCGACGCTGGCGGTCTGCGTCATCGTTTTCGTCATCAAGCGGCTGCGCGAGGACCAGAAACTGGCGGCGGTCTCGCTCTCGCTCATCTTCTCCGGTGCGCTCGGCAACCTGATCGACCGGGTGAGGCTGGGCGAGGTCATCGACTTCCTGGATGCCCACTGGTACCACCACCACTGGCCCGCCTTCAACGTGGCCGACTCCGCCATCTGCGTAGGCGTCTTTCTGCTGGCGATCGACATGTTCCTGGAGGAGCGCAGGGAGAAGGCGCGCTAGAGGGGAGGGAGCCAAGACTCAATCCTCCCTTGCAGTGAGGAGCTAAAAACCTTCCTTTGGAGGTACCGGATAAAAGAAAAGCCTCCCTGGCAGGGGAGGCTTTTTCCGTATCACAACTGCGGCTGTCTGCTTTTCAGGCCGCGCCGGGCTGCCGGACCAGAAGCGATTCGAAAAGCTCCCTCAGCTCCGGCGGCAGGCGCCGCGCCCGCATCTGCTCGCCGACGCAGGCAAGGGTCACCCGCGCATCGACCAGCAGCTTGCCGTCCTCCTTCCTGAGCACCTGCTGAGCCGCCACGAACGAGCTGTTCCTTACCGCGGCGATCTGCGTGGTCACCTCCAGGAGGTCGTCGAGACGGCCGGGGGACCGGTAATTCGCCTCGATGGCCACCACCGGGAAGATGATCCCCATGTCGTGCATGGCCCTGACCGACAGCCCATGATCCCTGAGAAACTCGGTCCTGCCCCGCTCCATGTAGCACAGGTAGTTGGCGTGGTAGACCACCCCTCCCGCATCCGTGTCGTCGTAATAGATCCTTACTTCCATAGCATCTCCTGCGAAACGTCATTGGACCTGATTTTCAGGCCGCTCCCGCCGGCGAACCGCTGCCGAGTATCCTCTCGTACACGGCCCGCACGGCACCGGTGACCCGCTCGTAATCGGCCATGAGCGCCTCGCCGGGGTTCTTCAGCATGCTGTCGTAGCCAAGCCTTCTGGCCAGCTTGTTCAGATACTTGACCGGCCCGCCCAGGTCGTTCATCGAATAGTCGTGGATGATGCGCAGGCGGTTTTCCAGACGGCGCAGGAAACGGTACCCTTCGGCGAGCGCCTGGTAGTCGCCCTCCGTGACCAGGTCAAGCCGCCGCATGGCATCGAGAGCGAGCAGCGTGTTGCAGTTGCGGATCTCGACGTGCTCGAAGCCGTGCCTCAGCTGCAGGAACTGGACGATGAACTCGACGTCGACCATGCCGCCGCGGCCGGTCTTGATGTTGTAGCTCCCGGTGGTCTCCTTGGCGAGCTCGTTCTCCATGCGCATGCGCAGGCGGTGGATCTCGCTGCGCACCAGGTCGTCGGCTCCCCTGCCGTACACGGCGCGCTCGATCACCTGCTCGACCGCCTCCTTGAGCCGGGGCTCGCCCAGGCTCACCCGCGCCTTGGTGAGCGCCTGGCGCTCCCAGATCTGCGACTCGCTGGAGTGGTAGCTCTGGAACGATTCCAGCGAGGTGACCAGGGGGCCGGCGTTGCCGGAGGGGCGCAGCCTGGTGTCGATCTTGTAGACGTACCCTTCGCGGGTCTGGGTGGTCAGGACCAGGATGATCTTCTGCCCGAGCTTGGCGAAGTACTCGCGGTTGGTGATGCTCTTCTCGCCGTCCGTCATCCCCTGGCCGTCGTAGATGTAGATGATGTCGAGGTCCGAGTGGTAGTTGAGCTCGAAGCCGCCGAGTTTCCCCATGCCGACCACGGCGAAGCCGGCCTCATGCACGCTGCCGTCCCCGTTATCGACGATGGGGCGTCCGAAACGGGACAGCTCGCCGACGGCCAGCCGGCAGGCGGCGCTCAGGCAGACCTCGGCCAGGTCGGTGAGCTGCAGGGCGACCTCCGGCTGCCCCATCTTGCCGTGCACGTCGTTCATGCCGATGCGCAGGAACTCCTCGTGCCGGAAGCGCCGCAGGGCGTCCAGCTGCTCCTCGAAGCCGTCGGCCTGGGACAGCAGCGTGTCCAGCTCCTCCGCCATGACGGCGCGCCCCTTCTGCAGATAGGCGTAGCCGCGGGTGGTCATGCTGTCCAGAAGCTCCGGGTGCCCGATGAAGATCTTGGAAAGGAACTCGGACATGCCGAACATCGAGGTGAGGAGCTTCAGGATGTCGCGGTTCTCGGCCAGGAGCGCGTAGAACGAGGAGCGGGTCCTGATGGCGGCGAGGAACCGCTCCAGGTTGGCCAGCGCCAGGTCCGGGTCGGGGGAGCCGAACACCTCCTGCAGGAACAGGGGGGCGATCTTTTCCAGGGTGCGCCGGCCGCGCTCGGTGAGGTTCAGCTTCGGGGGGCCGTCGCGCAGCACCAGGAGGTTTTGGTAGGCCGCATCGACCTGCTCGAAGCGGCGCTCGGCCAGCATGTCCTTGATCAGGTCGGGATCGGCGTTGTGATCGAAGAAGAAGTAGACCTCGGGGAGCACCTCTTCCTTGATGCGCCGGTCCCGCGACAGGAAAAGGTCCCCGTAGATCGCGGAGACGGTCCTGCGGTGCGCCTCCAGCGCCTCGGTGAAGCGTGCGGCGCCGTCCCTCCTCAGGTAGCCGCAGCGCCTGGCCAGCGCCTGCATCTCGTCTTCTTTCCTGGGGAGCGCATGGGTCTGGCGCTCCTGGACCACCTGGATCCGGTGCTCCACGGTGCGCAGGAAGCGGTACGCCTCGGAGAGGGCGATGCAGTCAGCCTCCTTGATGATGCGGGAATCCCTCAGGGTCTGCAGGGCGCAAAGCGAGTTCCTCTCCCTGAGATTCGGGTTTTTCCCCGCGTAGACGAGCTGCAGCGCCTGGATGAAGAACTCGATCTCGCGGATGCCGCCGCGCCCGAGCTTGATGTTTACCTCCCCCTCCTGGCTCCGGGCCAGCGAGGCGTCGATGCGCATCTTCATGGACATCATGTCCTCGATCAGGTTGTAGTCGAGGTAACGCCGGTAGATGAAGGGGTCGAGCGCCGCGAGGATCCGCTCCCCCAGCTCGATGGAGCCGGCCACCGGGCGCGCCTTCATCATGGCCGCGCGTTCCCAGGACTGGCCCCACGATTCGTAGTACACCTCTGCCGAGCGCATCGAGGTGGCGAGGTCCCCGCCTTTGCCGTCCGGCCTGAGCCCCATGTCGACGCGGAACACGAAGCCGTCGCCGGTCACCTGGGAGATGGCGCGGCTCACCATCTCGGCGATCTTGGTGAAGAAGGCGTGCAGGGAGAGCTTTCCCTTCATGGCGCCCTTGCCGTCTGCCACGCCGGTGCTTTCGCCCTTGTCGGACGAGTAAAAATAGATGAGGTCGATGTCGGAGGAGAAGTTCAGCTCGCGGCCGCCCAGTTTCCCCATGCCGATGATGGTGAATTCCGCCTCCTCCGGGCCGTCCGGGGTCTGCTGCAGCGGCGTGCCGTGTTCCTTGACCAGGTCGCGCCGGGCGGCTTCGTAGGCGATCTGCAGGGTCGCGGCGGCCAGCGAGGCGAGCTCCGCCGTCACCTCCTCCAGCGGGGCCAGGCCGTTCAGGTCGCGCGCGGCGATGCGCAGCATCTCGGCGTACTTGAAGCGGCGCAGATGCGGGAACACCTCGTGGTAGCGGACGTCGGCGGGGACGCGGCCGCGCAGCGTCGCGAGCATCTCGGGCTCGCTGCGCCTGCGCATGATCTCGCGCTCCACAAAAAGCCGGTGAAAGTAAGCGGGATCCTTGCAGATGATGTTGGTGAGGAAGGGGGAGGAACCGCAGATGCTCATCAACTGGGCCAGCAGGGCACGGCGGGAGCAGAGGTCCTGGAGCGCCTCGGGGCCCACCACCGCGGAGATGCGCTCCAAGCCGTTTAACGCCATGTCGGGGAGCGGCGTGGCGAGCGCCGCGATGGCGAGTTCGGTCAGGCACTGATCCGGGAGCACCAAGCCCAGAAGGCGCAGGTTCTCCGCCGAGCGGGCGCCGTAGCCGAAGCCCCCCTGTTCCAGGAGGCTGGCCAGTTCCGCGGCGCAGTCGCCGGAGAGGGCGCTCAGCAGGGAGCTGGCGAACTCGGAGAGGCGGCTCATCGGCCGACCAGTGCTTTGAGCTCCCTCTCGTAGTCGCCGCGCACGACCCCTTTTTCCGTGATGATCCCGGTGATGTAGCGGGCGGGGGTGACGTCGAAGGCGGGATTTCTCACCTTGACCCCTGCCGGCGCCGTGCTGACCCCCTGGACCCGCGTCACCTCTGCGGCGGCGCGCTCCTCGATGGGGATCTGGTCGCCGCTGGCGAGGTTCAGGTCGAGCGTGGAGATGGGGGCCGCCACGTAGAACGGTATCCGGTTTTCCTTGGCCAGCACGGCGACGGAGTAGGTGCCGATCTTGTTGGCCGTGTCGCCGTTGGCCGCGATGCGGTCGGCGCCCACCACGACGAAGTCGATCTCGCCGCATTTCATGAGCCAGCCAGCCATGTTGTCCGTGATCAGGGTGACAGGGATGGCATCCTTCATCAGTTCCCAGGCGGTGAGCCGCGCACCCTGGAGCCAGGGACGGGTCTCGTCGGCGAAGACGCGGATCCCCTTGCCCGATTCGTGGGCCGCACGGATCACGCCGAGCGCCGTACCGTAGCCGGCCGTGGCGAGGCCGCCGGCGTTGCAGTGGGTGAGGATCGAGGCCCCCTCCTTGACGAGGGGTGCGCCGTTTTTGCCGATCTCCTTGCAGATCCTCAGGTCCTCCTGCTCGATGCTGATCGCCTCGGCCTTGAGGATCTCCCGGATCGACTGCAGGTCGAGCTCCCGGTGCTGCAGCGCCACCCGCTTCATCCGCTCCAGGGCCCAGAACAGGTTCACCGCGGTCGGCCTGGTGCGGCCGATCACCTCGCAGACGTTCTCCAGCTGCCGGTTGAACGATTCGAAGGTGTCAGCGATGATCTCGCGGGCGCCCAGGGCCACGCCCATGGCGGCGGCGACGCCTATGGCCGGCGCCCCCCGGATGATCATGCCGCGGATCGCCTCGGCCACGCCGCTGAAATCCGAGTACTCGTTGTAGACCTCCTCGGCGGGGAGCCGGGTCTGGTCGATCATGATGACCTTGTTGTCGCGCCACTCTATGGTTCTGAAGGACATGGTCGTTACCTCGAAAAACAAAACCGTTAGCCACGGAGAAAATCTGAGAACTTCTGAGACAAACTGAAACAAAAAAAGGGGGGAAACCTTGAGGCTTTTCGGCGTGTTGCCCATTACCCACGGCTTACTGAGGTTTCCCGGTCAATGCCCCCCTCCCTTGACTCCGGTCCATACAACGGGAGGGGGCAGGGGGAGGGTCGGTCGTGCAAAGGTCGTGGCTTAGGTCTACCCGTTCAGCTTCTGCAACAGCAGTTCGTTCACCAGGGCGGGGTTCGCCTTCCCCTTGGAGGCGCGCATCACCTGACCCACGAAGAAGCCGAACAGGGTCTCCTTGCCGTTTCTGTACTCGGAGACCTGGCCCGGGTTTTTCTGCAGCACCTCGTCGATCATCGCCTCGATGGCGCCGGTGTCGGAGACCTGCACCAGTCCTTTCTCCTGGACGATGACGGCGGGCTCCTTGCCGGTCTTGTACATCTCGTCGAACACGGTCTTGGCGATCTTCACCGAGATGGTGCCCTGTTCGATCAGTTTCAAGAGGTCGGCGAGCAGCGCGGGTGTGACCGGGCAGTCGGCGATCCCCTTGCCGTCCTCGTTGAGGGCCCGGGTCACCTCGCCCATCACCCAGTTGGACACCGTCTTGGGCTGCGCGAACAGTGCCACGGTCTGCTCGAAATAGTGGGCCAGCTCGCGGCTTGCCGCCAGCACCTCGGCATCGTACTCGGGGAGGCCGAGCTCGGCCTGCAAGCGGGCCCGCTTCGCCTCGGGGAGCTCGGGCAGGGTGGCGCGCACCTCTTCGATCCACGCATCGGAGACGATCACCGGGACCAGGTCGGGGTCCGGGAAGTAGCGGTAGTCGTGCGCCTCCTCCTTGCCGCGCATGGAGCGGGTGGTGCCGGTGTTCGGGTCGAAGAGGCGGGTCTCCTGGATGACGCGGCCCCCCTCGTCCAGGATCTCGGCCTGGCGCTCCATCTCGTACTCGATCGCCTGCTTGATGAACTTGAAGGAGTTGATGTTCTTCAGCTCGGCGCGGGTGCCGAAGACGTTGGAGCCGACCGGCATGAGCGACACGTTGGCGTCGCAGCGAAAGCTCCCCTCTTCGAGGTTGCCGTCGCAGATGCCCAGGTACATCACGATCTGGTGCAGCTTCTTCAGGTAGGCGATGGCCTCGTCCGCCGAGCGCATGTCCGGCTCGGAGACCACCTCCAGAAGCGGCGTGCAGGCGCGGTTCAGGTCGACGCAGGAGTCGTCCCCTATGCCCGGGAGATCGGCGTGCACCAGCTTGCCGGCGTCCTCCTCCATGTGGATGCGCGTGATGCCGATCCGTTTCCTGCCGCCCTCAACATCGATGTCCAGGTGGCCGTGCTGGCAGATGGGGAGGTCGAACTGGCTGATCTGGTAACCCTTGGGGAGGTCGGGGTAGAAGTAGTTCTTGCGGGCGAAGACCGAGCGGGGGGTGATGGAGCAGTTGGTGGCGAGCCCCGCCCTGATGGCGTACTCGACCACCTTCCGGTTCAGCACGGGGAGCGCGCCGGGAAAGCCCAGGCAGACCGGGCAGGTCTGCGAGTTGGGCTGGGCGCCGAAGCGTGTCGGGCAGCCGCAGAAGATCTTGGTGTTGGTGGTGAGCTGGGTGTGCACCTCAAGCCCGATGACAACCTGGTATTTCATAGATGAGCTCCAAAAAAACAGACCGTTAGCCACGGAGAAAATCTGAGTAAATCCGAGCAAGACGTAAAACCGGAAGACGTCGGGGGAAGCAGCACCAAACGCTTTGTCGGACTGCTCAGTTGCTACGGTGCTACGTGTTTTTGTGTCGTTTTAGCCCCGGATTCTCTCAGAAGTCCTCAGATGTTCTCCGTGGCTGATGGTTTTACAGTGCCGCCTTGCTCTTGTGCCAGGCGGTCTCCCTCTCGAAGGCGTAGGCCGCGGAGAGGACCTGCTCTTCGCCGAAGGCCCTGCCGATCAGCTGCAGGCCGATGGGGAGCCCGGCCGCGGAGAAGCCGGCGGGGACCGAGATGGCGCAGGTGCCGGCCAGGTTCACCGGTATGGTGAAGATGTCGGAGAGGTACATCTGGAGCGGGTCGGCCAGCTTCTCGCCGATGCGAAACGGCGGCGTCGGGGCGACCGGGGTGAGCAGGAGGTCTACGTCCTCGAACGCGGTCAGGAAGTCCTGCCGGATCAGGGTGCGCACCTTCTGCGCCTTCAGGTAATAGGCGTCATAGTAGCCGGAGGAAAGCGCGTAGGTGCCGAGCATGATCCTGCGCTTCACCTCGGGGCCGAAGCCCTCGTCGCGGGTCCTGGCGTACATCTCGCCTAGCCCCTTGGCAGACTCGCTTCGGTGCCCGAACCGCACGCCGTCGTAGCGCGCCAGGTTGGAACTCGCCTCGGCCGTCGCGATCAGATAGTAGGTGGCGACCGCGTACTCGGTGTGCGGCAGGCTCACCTCACGGATCTCGGCGCCCAGGCTCTTGTAGAGAGCGATCGCCTCGTCCATGGCGCGCTTCACGTCCGGGTCGAGACCCTCGATGAAGTACTGCTTGGGAAGCCCTATCCTGAGCCCCTTGACTCCGGCGCCCAGGCCGGCCAGGTAGTCGGGGACCGGGGTGTCGACGGAGGTGGAGTCGAGCGGGTCGTACCCTGCCACGGCCCCCAGCATGATGGCCGCGTCGGTCACGTCGCGTGTCAGCGGTCCCACCTGGTCCAGGGAGGAGGCGTAGGCGATGACGCCGTAGCGGGAAACCCTGCCGTAGGTCGGTTTCAGTCCCACGCAGCCGCAGTGCGAGGCGGGCTGGCGGATCGAGCCGCCGGTGTCGGTGCCGAGCGTCGCCGTAGCCGAGCGGGCGGCGATGGCGGCGGCGGAGCCCCCGGAGGAGCCGCCCGGCGTGCAGTCGAGGTCCCAGGGGTTCCTGGTCGCGCCGAAGTAGCTCGACTCGGTCGAGGAGCCCATGGCGAACTCGTCCTGGTTCAGCTTGCCGACGATGACGGCGCCCTGCTCTTTCAGGCGCGCCACGGCGGTGCCGTCGTAGGGGGGGACGAAGTGTGCCAGCATCCTGGAGCCGCAGGTGGTGCGGATCCCCTTGGTGATGAAGATGTCCTTGAGTCCCACCGGGATCCCGGTGAGAGCGGCCATCTCGCCCGCCGCGATGCGCCGGTCTGCGGCCTCGGCCTCGACCAGCGCCTGCTCCGGCGTGACGGTGATGTAGGCGTTCACCCGCTCATCCACCGCATCGATGCGCTCCAGCATGGCGCGGGTCGCCTCCACCGAGGAGAGCTCCTTCGCCCGCAGTTTCTGGTGCAGTTCATGTATGGTGAGGTCGAAAATTTCCATTAATAACGCTCCTGTATTAATCGGGGGCTCGGAAGCAGAACCGGGGCTGGGGGCTGAGAAACACACCCGGGTCTGGGGGCTGAAATCTGGTGATCAGTATCTAGTCCCTAGCCCCTAGTCCCTAGTCCCTAGCCCCTAGTCCCTAGCCCCTAGTCCCTAGTCCCTAGTCCCTAGTCCCTAGTCCCTAGTCCCTAGCCCCTGCCTCTAGCCCCTGCCTCTAGCCCCTGCCTCTATTCAATCACCTTGGGCACCCTGAAGAAGCTCTCCGCGTGTTTCGGCGCGTTGGCCAGGGCGTCTTCCACGCCGATCGCCTGCCCCGGCTCATCCGGCCGGAAGGCGTTCTCCATCGGGACCGCATGGGAGGTCGGTATGATCCCTTCGGTGTCAAGGGCGTTCAGTTTCTCTACGTAGGCGAGTATCGAGTCCATCTGCACCGTGAAGGTGTCCAGTTCCGGCTCGGTGAGCTCCAGTCGTGCGAGCCTGGCCACGTGCTCGACCTCAACTCTCGTGATCTTCATGCCTGCTCCAAAGGTGCGCGCCGCGACGCGCCCTGATGTTAATGCTTGCCCTCGGTTATTATCATGAAAGGGGTAAAAAGGCAAGGAGAGGGGGGGCTTTAGTCCCGGTCGAGGATCGCCCCTTGTGCCGTGTTGGAAGGGGCGCTCTCCACCGTCTCCCCGTTCACACTGGCGAGGCTTGTCACCGTGTAGCTGTAGCGCACGCCGACCAGGAGGTTTTTGTCCTCGAAGGTGGGGCCGGCGACCGGTGCGGCGTTCAGCGGGGCGAGCGGCGCCGCCGTCGGCTCCGCCGCAGCTTCAGCTGATGTGGCGGACATGTCCGCCGTAGCTTCAGCTGACCTGGCGGACTTGTCCGCCGTAGCTTCAGCGGAGGCGGAGCGGTAGATGTTGTAGCCGATGGGCGCGCCCTCCTCGGGGGGGAGTGCCACGAACGCCAGCACCACGGAGCTTCCGGATGAGAGCGCTTCCAGGACGGGGGGGAGGGGAGGGGTGACGGCGCTGCGGCGCGCCAGGTTGGAGTCCTTGCTCTGGGCGCCCTTGGTGGTGAAGGAGCGCAGCTTGTACCCGTAGCTCTTACCCTTGATCAGGTCCGCATCGTCGATGAGGAAACGGTTGCCGGTGCGCCGGGCACCCTGCGGGTAGTCGAGTTCGACGCGCGCCAGCTGGGAGTAGGCGCCCGGGCACTGCTCGCAGTCCTCGGCAGGGGGGAGCAGCACGCGCCTGAAGAGCAGGAAACCGGCAAGGTCCCTGAGCGGGGCCCCTCCCTCCTCCTTAGAGGGAGCCGTCCAGCTCACCTGGAAGCGGCCCCCCTTCTGCGCGACCGCCAGGTCGGAAACCTGCGCCGGCACCAGCGCCTCGGGGGGGACCAGCGCCCCCTTCCTGCCGCAGCCGGCAAGAAGGGAAAGGCCGAGGATGACAGGGATGACGCGCAGCAGCCGGAGTCTCCCCCCGCCCCGCCCCGACCCTCCCCTGGCAGGGGCGGGCGTTTGTTGGCGCAAGAAATGCCGCTTAGCCGCCATCGGTTACCTTCCTTCCTTGGCCCGGGCGATCTCGGCCCGCACCCGCTCCAGCGCCGTGCCGCCGGTCGCCCGGCGGGCGTTCACCGAGGCCTCAAGCGTAATGGATTCGAAGATGTCGCTGTCGATGCGCGGGGAGAAGAGCTGCCACTCGGCGAGCGAGAGCTCCGGGATGTCCATCTCGTTTTCGATGCAGTAGCGCACCGCCTTGCCGACCACCTCATGGGCATCGCGGAAGGCGACCCCCTTGCGCACCAGGTAATCCGCGACGTCCGTGGCGGTCGAGAAGCCCGCGGCCGCGGCCGTCTTCATGCGCACCGGGTTGACCCGCATCTCGCGCACCATGTCGGCAAACACCTTGAGGCACCCCTTCACCGTGTCGATGGTGTCGAAAAGCGGCTCCTTGTCCTCCTGCATGTCCTTGTTGTAGGCGAGCGGCAGCGACTTCATCACGGTAAGAAGCGACATCAGGTTGCCGTAGACCCGCCCGGTCTTGCCGCGCACCAGTTCCGGCACGTCCGGGTTCTTCTTCTGCGGCATGATGGAGGAGCCGGTGCAGAAGGAGTCGGAGAGCTCGACGAACTTGAACTCGCTGGTGGACCACAGGATCAGCTCCTCCGAGAAGCGGGAGAGGTGCATCATGAGGATCGAGGAGGCGGAGCAGAATTCCAGGGCGAAGTCGCGGTCCGAGACCGAGTCGAGCGAATTGCGGGTCACCTCGGCGAAGTCGAGCAGTTCAGCCACGTACTCGCGGTCGATGGGGAAGGTGGTGCCGGCCAAGGCACCTGCGCCCAGGGGCATCACGTTGGTGCGCTTCAGGCAGTCCTCCATGCGCGCCTTGTCGCGCTTGAGCATCTCCAGGTAGGCGAGCATGTGGTGCGAGAAGAGGATCGGCTGGGCGGTCTGCAGGTGGGTGAAGCCGGGCATCATGACCGAGAGGTTCTCCTCGGCCTGGAACAGCAGCGAGTCGATCAGAAGGTCGATGTAGGCGGAGATCTCCACCAGTTCGTCCCGCAGGTAAAGCCTGATGTCCAGCGCCACCTGGTCGTTTCTCGAGCGCCCGGTGTGAAGCCTCTTCCCCGCGTCGCCGATCCGCTCGGAGAGCCGCGCCTCGATGTTCATGTGGATGTCTTCCAGCGAGACGGAGAAATCGAAAGTTCCCGCCTCGATCTGCGTCAGGATCGCCTTGAGGCCGGTGACGATCGCCTGCACGTCGTCGACCGGGATGATCCCCTGCTTGCCGAGCATGGTGGCGTGGGCGATGGAGCCCCGGATGTCCTGGTGGTAAAGGCGCTTGTCGAAGTTGATGGAGGCCGTGAACTCCTCGACGAATTTATCGGTTGGCTGAGTGAAGCGTCCGCCCCACAACTTGTCTTTTGACATGGTTCGATCTCCCGCGGTTGTTATTATTTTTCCTGAACTGAATCAAAACAAGGTCTTAGGCGCCGCCTGTGACTCTGGCCGTTACTTTGCCTTAGCAGTCGCCTTTTGTTCTACTCTTCCTGGATCATGCGTGCACCTGCGTCGCCCACCTTCGCCCAGCCGGCGTCGTCGGTCCAGCGCAGCACCGAGTGCACCTTGAGCGGCACCCGGGAACTGCGCGGGTCGAGCTCGTGGTGCAGCGGCAGGTTGAAGTAGAAAAGCCTGGTCCCGCTGCCGAACCTGAGCCGGCAGACCGGTGCGCCGTCGAAGTCGTCGCTGGTGAATTCCCGCTCCTGGTACTGCAGCATCTTGTGCCTGCCGCTGATAACCACCAGGGACTTGCCGTAGCAGGAGCTGCACTTCACCCCCTCGATCTCGCTCTGGTCGGAACAGTTGCCGAACACGGTCACCGTGTCCCGCACCCCCGGCGTGTCTTCCAGGTACTCCCCGTAGAAGCCGGAGAGGACGTCGCGGTAGGAGCGGTGCTCCGGCTTCGGGTTGCACTGGATCACGAAGATGGCGTCCAGCGACTGCCTCATGGTGAAAAAGAGCCGGTTGGCGTGGTCGATGATCTGCTTGATGTTGGACGAGTAGAGGTCCCGGTACAGGTAGTCAAGGCAGATGATCGCCATGAAGTTGAAGCAGGCGGGCTCGCCCCGGAACAGGTAGAAGTGTCGCCCCCGGTACAGGTCGTGGTCCTTGTCCAGGAACTCCTCGCCGCGGAAGGGGTGGGTCTTCGCCTCCAGAAAGACGCGCAGCTTGCCGGTTGCCTCCTTCACCGCGACACAGCACCAGTTCACCGGCATGCCGAGGATGTCCCCCGAGTCGACATCCTGCTCCAGCAGCTCAAGCGCCTCCGGGTTGTCCGAGTGGAAGCGGATCAGCATCTTGCGGTACTCTTCCAGCGTGATCTGTTCCAGGCCGAACATGGTCACCGTGTTGCAGCGGAAATCCCGCTCGATGACGGAGAGCACCTCGTCGAAACGGGACAGCGGGATGGAACTCTCCGGGAACATGAGAAAGTGCAGCCGCTTCATGTTCCCCTCGCCGGCCGCCACCAGGTCGAGGATCCCCCGCACCATGACCCACTGCTCCTCCGGATTGCACAGCGCGAAGAGGTGATCGCGGCGTTCCAGGCGGTTCGGGATCTGGGCGATCAGGCAGTGCAGGTGGTGACCCAGGGCGAAATCAAGCTGGACATGTTTCTCGATGATCTTGACCATGACGCTCCGCTTCAATTGACAGTTGAAAATTGACAATTGACAATTGACAATGAAGGGGACTGAGCCAATTGACAGTTGAAAATTGACAATTGACAATGAATGGGACTGAGCCAATTGACAATATGACGCTGAAGCTTGGACCTACTGTGATTCTCGAATACCAAACAACGATGGCCTCAAACCATCGTCAATCGTCCATTGTCAATCGTCCATTGGTTACGCCTCAAACCATCGTCAATCGTCCATCGTCAATCGTCCATTGGTTACGCCTCAAACCATCGTCCATTGTCAATCGTCAATCGTCAATTGGTTCTGGAAAAAGCTTGCCCAGGATGAAGCGCGCCCCTGCAGGCATCTTGTAGTTGCCAAGCTCGGCGCGCTTGACCCAGAGCGCCTCGGCTACTTCGTCGAGGTTGTGGTTCACGTCGCAGTAAAGCGGCGTGCAGCGGTAGTAGATGATGATGAAGTGGTAGTTGTCGTCGCCGGGCGTGACATGCTCGAAGATGTCGATCAGCTCGCCGACCTCCACCTCCAGGCCGACCTCCTCCCAGACCTCGCGCTTCAGCGCCTCTACGATCGGCTCGCCGAGATCGATCTTGCCTCCCGGCATCACCCACTCACCCTGGAAGGGGGGCACGCAGCGCTTGGTCAGGAGGACCTGGTCCTCGACGTCCACGATGACGGCGACCACCGAGGTGACGATGTGGCTTGCTTTGAAAACGTTTTGCGCCATATAAAGCGGATAGGGGCACGAGTGTCTCGTGCCCCTATGACCTCCTGAAACAGCAGGTAGGCACCCGCAAGGGGTGCCGTTACGGGACCTTGCCCCAACCGGTCTGGCGGGGATACCCTTGCGGGCAGCCGGGCCCTACTTGTTCTTTTTCGCCTGCATCAACGAGCGGATCCTGAGCCTGAGCGAGTTCAGCTTGATGAAGCCCTCGGCGTCGGCCTGGTTGTAGACCTGATCCTTCTCGAAGGTGGCGAAGTCGAGGTTGAAGAGCGAGTCGGACTCGGACTTTCTGCCCACGGTGCGGCAGTGACCTTTGTAGAGCTTCACGCGCGCCACGCCGTTCACCGTCTTCTGCGAGTCGTCGATCAGGGTCTGCAGCATCTCGCGCTCCGGCGAGAACCAGTAGCCGTTGTAGACCATCTCGGCGTAGCGCGGGATCAGGGAGTCGCGCAGGTGCATGACTTCGCGGTCCATGGTGATCTGCTCGACGGCCATGTGCGCCTCGCGCAGGATGGTGCCGCCCGGGGTCTCGTACACGCCGCGGGACTTCATGCCGACGGAGCGGTTCTCCAGGAGGTCGACCCGGCCGATGCCGTGCTCGCCGCCCAGGACGTTCAGGTGGGCCAAAAGCTGCGCCGGCGTCATGCGCTCGCCGTCCACGGCCACCGCGTTCCCCTTCTCGAACTCGATCTCCACGTACTGCGCCTTGTTGGGCGCCTTCTCCGGAGACTTGGTCAGGACGAACATGCTCTCGGGCGGCTCCAGCCAGGTATCCTCCAGGATGCCCCCCTCGAAGGAGATGTGCAGGAGGTTGCGGTCGCTGGACCAGGGGCGCTTCTTGGTGATCGGGATCGGAATGTCGTTTCTCTTGGCGTAGTTGATCAGCGCCTGGCGGCTGTTCAGCTTCCACTCCCTCCAGGGGGCGATCACCGTGATGGCCGGGTTGAAGTGGTAGTAGCCGAGCTCGAAGCGGACCTGGTCGTTACCCTTGCCGGTGGCTCCGTGGGACACCGCGTCGCAACCCTCGATGGCGGCGATCTCCATCTGGCGCTTGGCGATGAGCGGGCGGGCGATGGAGGTGCCGAGCAGGTACTGCCCCTCGTAGATGGCGTTGGCGCGGAACATCGGGAAGACGAAGTCGCGCACGAACTCCTCGCGCAGGTCGTCGATGTAGACCTTGTCGGCGCCCGTTGCGAATGCCTTTTCCCGGACCGGGTCGAGCTCGTCGCCCTGTCCCAGATCGGCGGAGAAGGTCACCACCTCGCAGTCGTACTCGTTCTTGAGCCACTTCAGGATGATGGAGGTGTCAAGCCCGCCGGAATAGGCGAGGACGATCTTTTTCACTTCTTTCTTGGCCATGGGTTCTCCTTACGCTTTGTTATGGACTAGCTCTTCCAGGACTGGGGCCAGATCCCTCTGCAGCTCGGGCAAGTCGCCTTGCACCGCACTCCAAACGATTTCGAGCGCGATCCCGAAATATTCATGGATCAGTTTGTCCCTCATTCCGGCAATCATCCTCCACGGAATGCAGGGATATCTGAGTCTGGTGTCGTCGTCAATATGTTTTGCGGCTTCGCCCAGTATCTCGAAGCCCCTTGTTACGGCATAGATGGTTTTCGTGTCGCTGCAAAACTGCTCGTAAGTCATATCGTCGGTGAACATGCGGATGTTTTGCATCGCCTCGTTCATGTCGACAAGATAATCTCGGATGTCCCTTTTCTCAGACATACTGTACTTCTTGCAGGATCACCTTGCCTATGTATGGTTTCAGTGCCTTCCTTGATACCAGGTCGACCTTCGTCCCACCGAAGAGCTCTTCGAGATAATACTCAAGCTTCATGAACCTGATCAGGCCGATGGGGCGGTTGAATTCCACCAGCACGTCAACGTCGCTGTCGTCGCGGGCTTCACCGCGGACCACGGAACCGAAGATGCCGATTTCCGAGACGCCGAAGTCCTCGGCAAGCTCAACCTTGTGCTCGCGGATGATCTCTTTGATCTCGTTTAGAGGTTTCATCTCATCAGCTCCTGAATCCGCCTAACGTGTTGAAATACTACTTCATCAGCGTCGCCATGATCGCCTTCTGGACGTGGAGCCGGTTTTCAGCCTCGTCCCAGACGGCCGAGTGCGGCCCCTCGATGACGTCGTCGCTGATCTCCTCGCCCCGGTGCGCGGGGAGGCAGTGCAGCACCATGGCGTTGCCTTTGGCCAGGTCGAGCAGCTCCTCGTTCAGCTGGAAGCCGACGAACGCCTTTTCCCGGATCTTCTGCTCCTCTTCCTGCCCCATGCTGGCCCAGACGTCCGTGTTCAGGACGTCGGCCCCTTGGGCTGCCTGTTTCGGGTCGCGGGTCACCACGATGTCGGAGACGGTGTGGGTGCGGGCCCACTGCAGCACGTCGGGATCCGGGTCGTACCCCTCGGGGCAGGCGAGCGTCAGGTCGAAGCCGAAGATGGCGGCGGCCTCGATCCAGCTGTTCGCCATGTTGTTGCCGTCACCGATCCAGGCGAACTTGAGCCCCTGGTAGCCGCCCCTGTGCTCGATCACGGTGAACAGGTCGGCCATGATCTGGCAGGGGTGGTGCAGGTCGGTGAGGCCGTTTATGATCGGCACCGAGGCGTACTTGGCGAACTCCTCCACCGTCGCCTGGGCGAAGGTCCGGATCATGACGCCGTCGCAGTAGCGGGCGATGACCCGGGCGCTGTCCTTGATCGGTTCGCCGCGTCCCATCTGGGAGTCCTTGCCGTTTATGAAGAGCGGGTGGCCCCCAAGCTGGTACATGCCGACTTCGAAGGAGATCCTGGTCCGCGTCGAGGACTTTTCGAAGATCATGGCCAGCGTCTTCCCCTTCAGCAGATGGTGCTCGACGCCGCTCTTCTGCTTTTGTTTGAGCTCCTTCGTCAGGGCGAAGATGGCGTCCAGTTCCGCCTTGGAGAACTGGCTCAGCGCGAGAAAGTCTTTTTTCATAAGGTTTGCTCTCACTTGGTATTTTGATGGTGGAAAATTACTTCAGTTCCTCGAGTATCCCGGTCAGGATGGCGAGCATCTCGTCCGTTTCCTTTTTGCTCACGATGAGCGGCGGAACGAAACGGAGCACCTTCTCCTGGGCGCAGTTCAAAAGCAGCCCGCGCTCCAGCGCCTTCTTGACGATCTCGGCGCCCGCTATGGAGAGCTCAACGCCGATCATGAGCCCGATGCCGCGCACCTGGGTGATGGTGCCGGGGAACTTGCGCTGCAGCTCCTCGAGCTCTCCCATCAGGTATTCGCCCATTTCCTCGGCCCGGTTCAGGATACCCTCTTCGAGGAGGGTGCGCACCGTGGCCACTGCCGCCGCGGTCACCAGCGGGTTTCCCCCGAAGGTCGAGCCGTGGGTGCCCGGGGTGAAGGCGCCGGCCAGCTCCTCGGTGGCGAGCATGGTGCCGATCGGCGCCCCGCCTGCCAGCGCCTTGGCGAGCGTCATGATGTCGGGGGTGATGCCGAAGTGCTCGTGTGCGAACATCTTGCCGGTGCGCCCCATGCCGACCTGCACCTCGTCGAAGATGAGGATCAGGCCGTGCTCGTTGCAGATCTCGCGCACCTCCTGCAGGTAGCCCGCATCCGGCACCACGACTCCTCCCTCACCCTGGATCGGTTCCAGCATCACCGCGCAGGTGCAGTTGGAGACCGCCTTTCTGAGGGCGGCCGCGTCGTTGAACGGCACGTGGCGAAAGCCGTGCAGCAGGGGATCGAAGAATTTCTGCACCTTTTCCTGTCCCGTTGCCGACACGGTCGCCATGGTGCGTCCGTGGAAGGAGGCGAGCGCCGTGATGATCTCGTAGCGGTCGGGTCCGAACTTGTCGCGGCTGTACTTGCGGGCCAGCTTGATGGCCGCCTCGTTCGCCTCGGCTCCCGAGTTGCAGAAGAACGCCCGGTCGGCGAAGCAGTGGCTGCACAGGAGTTCGGCCAGTTCGATCTGCTGCGGGATATGGTAGTAGTTCGAGCAGTGGATCAGCTCGGCCGCCTGCTTGGCGAGGGCCTTGGTGACCGCCGGATGGCAGTGCCCCAGGTTGTTGACGGCGACGCCGGCGAGGAAATCGAGGTACTTCTTGCCGTCCGCGTCCCAGAGGTAACACCCTTCCCCCCTGACCGGCACCAGCGGAAACCTGCCGTAGGTCCGCATGATGTACTTGTCGCCCTTTTCAATCCATGCTGCAGAATTCATATGAAAACTCCTTGAGGCGGGGCTGGGAGAACCGGGGCTGGGGACTGGGGGCTGGGGGTCGGAAGAACCGGGAATCAACCCGATGTCGCCTGCCTTTAGTCCCCAGCCCCTAGTCCCTAGCCCCGGTTTTAAGCCTTTCACGCCCTTACGCCTGTATCTCCGTCCCGATGCCGATGTTGGTGAAGATCTCCAGGAGGATGGCATGCTCGATCCTGCCGTCCACGATGTGCGCCTTCTTGACGCCGGCCTTGAGCGCATCGGTGCAGCAGGTGACCTTGGGGATCATGCCGCCCGTTACGGTGCCGTTATCGATCAGCGTTTCCACGTCGGAAAGCGGGATGCTGGAGAGGAGCTCCCCCCCCTTGCTCTTCACGCCGGAGACGTCGGTCAACAGGATCAGCTTCTCCGCATGGAGCGCCGCGGCCACGCGGCCGGCCACCAGGTCGGCGTTCACGTTGTAGCTCTCGCCTTCACGCCCCACGCCCACCGGCGCGATCACCGGGATGAAGCCCCCCTTTTCCAGGGCCAGCAGGATGGACGGGTTCACCTCCACCACGTCGCCCACGAAGCCGATGTCGACCATCTCGATGCTGCCGTCGTCCCGGCGCACCTGCTGCAGCATCTTCTCGCACAAAAGCAGGCCGCCGTCCTTGCCGGAAACGCCCGCAGCCCGCCCGCCGTGCTGGTTGATGTAACCCACCACCTCGCGGTTCACCTGGCCGGTCAGCACCATCTCCACGACGCCCATGGTCTCGGCGTCGGTCACCCGCATCCCCTTGACGAACTCGGAGGTGATGCCGTAGCGCTTCAGGGTCTCGTTGATCTGCGGGCCGCCGCCGTGCACTATCACGGTGTTGATCCCTATGTATTTCAGCAGGATGATGTCCAGTGCGAATGACTTCCGGAGCTTCTCCTCTGCCATGGCGTGGCCGCCGTACTTGATTACGATGGTCTTCCCGGAGAAGCGTCTAATGTAAGGGAGCGCCTCCATGAGTGTGCTCGCCTTCTCTATGAGTTTCTGCATGTGCGCCTCAGTATGGTTAGTTCCTGCATGGAAAGTGGCTAATATAGCAGATAGAGGGAAATAATCAACTTCAAAGAGGGATGGGCGAACCCGCTTCAGGCGCTCTGGCTGGCTTTGTTGGGGATGCTGATGACGACGCTGGTCCCGACCTCGGGCTCGCTTTCGATGCTCAGGCTGCCGCCGTGCATGCGGATGAAGTCGCGCGCGTAGAAGAGCCCGAGTCCGAAACCGCGGATCTGTCCGGCCCGGTCCGTATCCACCTGGTAAAACTTCTCGAAGATCTTGACCAGCTGGTCTTTCGAGATGCCGATGCCGTTGTCCTTGACCGTGATCTGGCAGCTGTCCCCGAGGTTTCTCAGGGTGACGCAGACCACGCCGTCGTCCCTGGAGAACTTGATGGCGTTGTCGATCACCTGCTGCAGGGCGAAGGCGAACTTCTCCAGGTCCAGAAACAGCTCCGGCGCCTTTTCCAGGTCGCACTGCGGGGTAACGCCCGGTTTCCCGGACCACTCCCGCGACCCTCTGAGCAGCTTCGGTATCAGGCTGTTCAGGTCGCAGGGGCTCAGGTGCAGTCCGCCGCCGCTGTCCATCACGGCGGAGAAGGTGAGCAGGTCCGATACCAGCTTGCCGAGGTAGCACGCCTCGTTGTGGATCAGCTCCAGGTGCTTCCTGGATGTCTCGTCCTCGGGGTCGTAGATGCCGGCGGCGAGGTTTTGCAGGAACAGCGAGATGGAGGTGATCGGGGTGCGGAATTTGTGGGAGATGAGCGAGAGGAAGTTGTTCTTGAAGCGGTCGAGATTGCGCAGGTTGGCGATCTCTTCCTTGAGTGCCTTCTTGACCAGGGCTTTGTCGATGGCGCTTTTCAGCTGCAGCAGGTTCAAGGGCTTGGTGATGAAGTCGTCGGCGTCCGCCTTGAGCGCCTTCAGGATCAGGTCCTTGTCCGCGTAGCCGGTCATGATGATCACCACCACGGTCGGCTCCCGCTCCTTGAGCCTCTTCAGCAGTTCCAGGCCGTCCAGCTTCGGCATCATCACGTCGGTCAGCACCACGTCGATGCCGCCGCGCAGGAAGATCTCGAAGGCCTGGTCGCCGTCTTGGGCCTGGACGATGTTGTAGTCGTGCAGCACCCTCATGCAGAGGTCGCGGATCACCGGCTCATCGTCGACGATGAGGACCGTTTTCCGATCCTGGTCCTGCAGCAGGACTTGATCTGACCTCTGGGTGAGTTCGTACATCGCGCTCTCTTTGGACTGCCGTAGTTTGACCCGCTATGAAGCTGGAGTGCCCCGGTGCAGGAGGGAAACCACCTCCCCTCCCGAGCTCTACCCCACGATCCGGTACACGGCCTCCAGCGCCTCGGCGAGGTGCTCCGGCTTGGAGCCCCCAGCCTGCGCCAGTTCCGGCTTGCCGCCGCCGTTGCCGCCCACTATGGGGGCGATCGCCTTGATGATGTCGCCGGCTTTCCAGCGCGCCGCAAGGTCCGGCGTCACGGCCACCAGGAGGCTCGCCTTGGCGGCGTCGGCCGTGCCGAGCACGATGATGCCGGAGCCGATCCGCTCCTTGAGCGTGTCTGAGAGCTCGCGCATCCCCTTGGCGTCGCCGTCCACCTTGACGGAGAGGATCCGGATGCCGCTTTGCTCCCGGACCTGCTGGATCAGGTCCGCGGACTTGGAGGCGTTCAGCCGCGCCTGCATGGTGTCCAGCTCCTTTTGCAGCTCGCGGCTTAGCGCCATGAGCTTCTCGACCTTGTCCAGCGCCGTGCCCCCCTCGGCCTTGATCAGTGCCGAGATGCCGCGCTGCTGGTCCTCGAGGTCGTGCACGACGGCGAGCGCGCCGTGGCCGGTCTGCGCCTCGATCCTCCTGACCCCTGCCGCGATGCCGACCTCGGAGAGGATCTTGAAGAGGCCGATATCGCCGGCGTGGCGCACGTGGGTGCCGCCGCACAGCTCGCTGCTCACCTCGCCGACCCGGACCACGCGGACCACGTCGCCGTACTTCTCGCCGAAGAGCGCCGTGGCGCCCGCCGCGAGCGCCTCGGCGGCCGCCATCTCGCGCGAATCGACCGGCGCGTTGGCCATGATGTGCTCGTTCACCAGCGTCTCGACCTGGCGCAGTTCGGCCGGGGTCATGGCGAGGAAGTGGGTGAAGTCGAAGCGGAGCCTGTCCGGCGCCACGAGCGAGCCCGCCTGCTTGACGTGCTCGCCCAGTACGGTGCGCAGCGCCGCCTGCAGCAGGTGGGTGGCTGTGTGGTTGCGGGCGGCCGCGGTGCGCTTGGCCACGGAGAGCTTCAGGTCGGCCGCTTCGCCGGTCCTGATGCTGCCGGAAACGACCTTGCCGCGGTGCACGATGAGATCGGTGAAGGGGCGCGCCGTGGCGCTCACCTCGACGTGGCCGGAGCCGGTGGAGATCACGCCGGTATCGCCGGCCTGGCCGCCGGACTCGCCGTAGAACGGGGTGGCGGCGGTGATCACCTCCACCTCCTCCCCTGCGTTGGCCTCCTCGACCAGGATCCCGTCCCGGATGATGGCGCTGATCGGGGAGTAGGCGGTCTGCTCGTCGTAGCCCACGAAGCTCGTGGTGATGCCGGTGCCGTGCAGCTCCTTGTAGATGGAGGCAAGCCCCTCCTCGCCGGAACCCTTCCAGTTCTCGCGGGCCTTGACCCGCTGCTTCTCCATGCACAGGGCGAAGCCGTCCTCGTCCAGGGTGAACCCCTCGGCCTCGACGATGTCGGCGGTGAGGTCGACCGGGAAGCCGAAGGTGTCGTACAGCTTGAAGATCACCTCGCCCGAGATGACGCTCTCCCCTTCGCGCCTGAGCCTTGCCGTCTCCTCGTTCAGGATGGCCAGGCCGCGGTCCAGCGTCTCGGCGAAGCGCTCCTCCTCGGCGTGGATCACCTTCTTCACGTAGAGCTCGCGCTCCAAAAGCTCCGGGTAGGCGTCGGCCATCATCAGGTTCACGGCGTCCACGATCCGGTACAGCACCGGCTCCGAGATGCCGAGCATCTTGGCGTGGCGCGCCGCACGGCGCATGATGCGCCGAAGCACGTAGCCGCGCCCTTCGTTGGAGGGGAGCACGCCGTCGCAGATCAGGAAGGTGACGGCGCGTGCGTGGTCGGCCATGACCCGCATGGAGACGTCGTCCTTTTCGTCGGCGCGGTACTTCTTGCCCGAGAGGGTCTCGATGTGGCGGATGATCCCCTGCAGGAGGTCCGTGTCGTAGTTCGAGGTCACCCCCTGCATGACCGCCGAGACGCGCTCAAGGCCCATGCCGGTGTCGACCGAGGGCTTGGGGAGCGGGGTCAGCGTGCCGTCCTTGCTCCGGTTGAACTGCATGAAGACGTTGTTCCAGATCTCCATATAGCGGTCGCAGTCGCAGCCGACCTCGCAGGTCGGGCTGCCGCAGCCGGTGCCCGGGCCGTTGTCCCAGAAGATCTCGGTGCAGGGGCCGCAGGGGCCGGTGTCGCCCATGGACCAGAAGTTGTCCTTCTCGCCGAAGCGGTAGATCCGCTCCAGCGGAACCCCTTCCTGCTCGTTCCAGATGGCGGCCGCCTCGTCGTCGTCATTGTAGACGGTGACGTAGAGCCTATCCTTGGCAAGGCCCAGTTCCACGGTGAGAAACTCCCAGGCGAAGGCGATCGCCTGCTTCTTGAAGTAGTCGCCGAAGGAGAAGTTGCCGAGCATCTCGAAGAAGGTGTGGTGCCTGGCGGTGCGTCCCACGTTCTCCAGGTCGTTGTGCTTCCCGCCGGCGCGCACGCATTTCTGCGAGGAGACCGCCCTGACGTAGTACCTCTTCTCGAGACCCAGGAAGGTGTCCTTGAACTGGTTCATCCCGGCGTTGGTGAAAAGGAGCGTGGGATCGTTTCTGGGGATCAGATTGGAGCTCTCCACCAGGGTGTGCCCCTTTTTCTGGAAGTACTCGAAGAACTGCGCCCGGATTTCTCTGCCTGTCATAAAACAACCTCAAAAGTGGAATGTATTTCAAAAATAGCCCTGATCATCGGTAACGCCTGGCGGCTTCAACCTGCCACCCTCCCCCAGCCCCTCCCATCGAGGGAGGGGGGCATAAGTCCCCCAGCCCCTTTCCGTTGAGGGAGGGGGGCGTAAGTCCCCCAGCCCCTCTTTATCGAAGAAGCACCTAACTCCCCATCGAAGGAGCATCTAAATCCCATAGAAGGAGTGTCTAAATCCCCATCGAAGGAGTGTCTAAATCCCCATCGAAGGAGCAAATTTCCGTCGCAGGAGTAAATCCCCTAGAAGGAGCATCTAAAATCCCCTCTCCCCTTGTGGGAGAGGGCCAGGGAGAGGGGGCGCCTGCGGGTCGGTTACTCGTCCCGGCTGCCATGCCCCTTCATCTGCGAGAAGATGGCAGAGAGCGAGAACCCCTTTCTCTGCAGGTAGCCCACCACCTTGCGCTTTTCCTTGTCGGTCGCCGTTGCCGGGTCGAAGCCGGCATAGCGGCGGGAGACCAGTTCGGCCAGAAGCTCCCGCTCGCTGAACTCCTCGGAGACCTCGGCCAGTACGCCGCTCACGATCCCCGCCTCGACGCCGCGGCGCAAAAGCTCAAGCTTCAGCCGCGCGCCGTACCCCCTGCCGTTTCGCACGGCCGACGCGGCAAAGCTGCGCGCGAAGCGGAGGTCGTCCAGATAGCCCAGCTCCTTGAGCCGCGCGACGCTCTCCCCGATCCCCTGCTCCTCGTACCCCTTCTCCTTGAGCTTTCGCCTGAGCTCCGCCTCCGAGTGGTCGCGCAGCGCGAGCACCCTCAGGCTGCAGTCGAAGGGGGAACCTCGCTTCACCTAGTACTTCTCTATGATCAGCTCGCCGTCCGCGGGAGGCTGGTCCTCGTCGGTGAAGTCGTCCCAGCTCGCGTCCGAGGTGGAGGAGATGCCGGAGATCTTGAGCGCGAAGTCGTCCGGATTGCTCGACTGCCTGAGCGCCTCCTCGTAGGTGATCAGCTTGTTGGTCAGAAGCTGCATGAGCGACTGGTCGAAGGTCTGCATGCCGTAGCTCGTGAACCCCTGGGCGATGGCGTCCGGGATCTGCTTGGTCTTCTCCTTGTCGTCGATGCAGTCCCTGATGCGCGCCGTGCCGATCATGATCTCGACGGCGGGGACCCTCCCCTTGGCGTCGCAGCGCGGCACCAGCCGCTGGGAGATGACCCCTTTCAGTATCGAGGAGAGCTGCATGCGCACCTGTCTCTGGTGGAAGGGGGGGAACACCGAGATGATCCTGTTGATGGTCTCCGCCGCGTCCAGCGTGTGCAGGGTGGAGAGCACCAGGTGACCGGTCTCCGCCGCGGTGAGCGCCGTCTCGATGGTCTCGTAGTCGCGCATCTCGCCCACCAGGATCACGTCCGGGTCCTGCCTGAGTGACGAGGTGAGCGCCTTGCCGAAGGTGAGCGTGTCGAAGCCGACCTCGCGCTGGCTGATCAGGCTCTTCTTGTCCTTGTGCAGGTACTCGACCGGATCCTCGATGGTGATGATGTTGCAGGTCCGGTGCTCGTTGATGTAGTCGATCATGGAGGCGAGCGTGGTCGACTTGCCGCTCCCCGTGGTGCCGGTGACCAGGATCAGGCCGCGCTGCTCCATGGCGAGCTTCTTCAGGACCGGCGGCAGGTTGAGCGACTCCAGGGTCGGGATGGCGATCGGGATGGCGCGCAGCACCAGGGCCACGGTGCCGCGCTGGGCGAAGGCGTTCACCCGGAAGCGCCCCATGCCCGGGACCCCGTAGGAGAGGTCGACCTCGAAGTTGTCGTCGAAGATCTTTTTCTGGCGCTCGTTCATGATGCCGAAGGCCATGTTGCGCACCGCGTCGGAGGAGAGCCGCTCCGCGTTGGGGATCGCCCGCAAGGCCCCGTCGATCCTGATGATGGGGGGAAGCCCCGCCTTCAGGTGGATGTCGGAGCCCCTGGCCTTCATGGCTATGCCGAGGATTTCGTTGAGTTCCATACCGTTCAGGCTGCGCCGGGTGCTGCGGCTTCGGCGGGCGCGATCAGCTTCTCCCTGATCTCGGCGAGCATCTCGGGGTGCTCCTTGAGGAAGATGCGTGAGTTCTCGCGTCCCTGGCCGATGCGCTCCTTGCCGTAGGAGAACCAGGCGCCGGACTTGTCCACCACGTTGCGTTCCACGGCGAGGTCGAGCACGTCCCCTTCCTTGGAGATCCCCTCTCCGTACAGGATGTCGAACTCGACCTCCTTGAACGGGGGGGCGACCTTGTTCTTCACCACCTTGACCCGGGTGCGCGAGCCGATCATGTCGTTGCCCTGCTTGAGCGCCGCGATCTTGCGGATGTCCATCCTGACCGAGGCGTAGAACTTGAGCGCGTTGCCGCCGGTGGTGGTCTCCGGGTTGCCGAACATCACGCCGATCTTCATCCTGATCTGGTTGATGAAGATGACGCAGCAGTTCGACTTGGAGATGATGCCGGTCAGCTTTCTCAGGGCCTGGGACATGAGCCTCGCCTGCAGGCCCATGTGGGAGTCCCCCATGTCCCCCTCGATCTCCGCCTTGGGGACCAGGGCCGCCACGGAGTCCACCACCAGTACGTCGATGGCGCCGCTTCGGACCAGGGTCTCGGCGATTTCCAGCGCCTGCTCGCCGGTGTCCGGCTGGGACACCAGTAGGTCGTCCGTCTTGACGCCGAGCTTTCTGGCGTAGCCTATGTCGAGGGCGTGTTCGGCGTCCACGAAGGCGGCGATGCCGCCAAGCTTCATGGCCTCGGCGATGATGTGCAGGGCGAGCGTGGTCTTGCCCGAGGACTCCGGTCCGAAGATCTCGATGACCCGGCCGCGCGGCACCCCCCCCACGCCCAGCGCGAGGTCGAGCGAGAGCGAGCCGGTCGGGATGGCTTCCACGTCAGGAAGCGGCTCGTCGTTGCCGAGCCTCATGATGGCGCCCTTGCCGAACTGTTTCTCTATCTGGCTCAGCGCCAGGTCCAGAGCTTTTTCCGCTTTTTCCTTGTCGAGCATCTCGTTATATCTCCTCTTGCCTGTGGCAGGTCGTGTTATGCACGGAATTTAGATCCCATCACATTTAGCACAACCTCTAGCGGCATTCAAGCCGAAAGGGGTTGGGAAGGGAAACCGAACGCGGAAACCGTTCTACGTTCTAAGTTCTACGTTACCTCCCTCGAATTATCCGCGAATGCGCCCGGCTTCTCCGGCGCATGAAAACCTGGAACCTGGAACGTAGAACGTAGAACGTAGAACGTAGAACGTAGAACGTAGAACGTAGAACGTAGAACGTAGAACGGCCGTTAAGCCGTTAAGCCGTTAAGCCGTTAGAACAACGCGGGCTGGCTGGTCTCCTGCTCCAGCGGGAGCACCAGGAAAAAGGAGCTCCCCTCGCCGCTCTCCACCCAGACCATGCCGCCGTGCGCCTCGACCATCCCCTTCACCAGGGCAAGCCCGAGCCCCGCTCCCTTGCCCGGCAGCCTGCTCCGGCAGCTTGAGTGGTGCCGGATCTCCCCCACCTCGTAGAAGATCCCGAAGATCCGCTGCTGCTCTTCGGCCGGGATGCCGATGCCGCGGTCCCGCACCTCCACCTCGAGGTAGCAGCGGTCGCCGCAGCGCCTGAGGAAGTCGGGGTTGAAACGGTCCAGCGTCTCCTTGCGCTCCCAGAGCGCCTGGCGCCCGGTCACCCGCCCGGTCACCTCGATCTCGCCCCCCACCGGGCTGAACCTGATCGCGTTCATGAGCAGCTCGGCGAAGACCCGCTCCAGGTAGTTGCGGTCCCCGTCGAAGAAGGGGAGGCTGTCCAGGCCGCTCAGCTTCACCGTCTGGTTGCGTTTCTCGAGCTGGGGCCTGAGCTGCTCCTTCATCTCCTCCAGGAACCTCTCCAGATGCACGGCCGTGGGCTCCAGCTCGCCGCCGCGCGCCTCCAGCCGGACCAGCCTCAACAGGTCGGCCACCAGCTCCTTGAGCCGCCACCCCCCGTCCCGGACCATCTGCAGCACCTGGCCGCTGTCCTCACCTGCGCACGCCCCCTGCTGCAGCAGGTGCTCCACCCCGGAGATGATGCTGGTGAGCGGGGTGTTGAACTCGTGGGACACCATGCCCAGGAACTGGTTCTTCATCCGGTCCAGCCGGGTCAGGTCCAGGTGCGCCTGCTCCACCAGGGCGAGGTTTCGCTTCACGTTGATCTCGGAGACGGAAAGGTTGTGGCTGGTCTTTTCCAGCAGGTGGTGGGAGCGGAGCAGTTCGGCGCTCTTCCAGTTCAGCTCGGCGAAGAGCCGGGAGGTCTCGATGACGCTCGCCATCTGCTTCCCCGCCGTGGCCAGGAAGCGGAGCTCCGCCTCGCTGTAGTGGTGCAGGCTCTGGTGCATGAGGTGCATCACGCCGATGAGGTGGTCCTGGACGGAAAGCGGGATGGCGGTCAGTAAGCCCCAGCCGTCGGCCGCGGCGCTCAGGAACAGCCCGTCCCCCGGGTCCTCCCCCTGCACGATGAGCGAGGCGAAGCGTCGCGGCTCGCGGGTGATGGCGCTGCCGATGAGCCCCGCGAGCTCCCCGGAGACCCGGCACGAGACGCAGAGCTCGGCAGGGGCGCCGTCGCGGCCGATCAGGTGCAGGGTGCCGCCGCCGGCCTGGAACAGCTCCATGATCTCGACGAGCGTCCCCTCCTGCACCCCTTCCAGCTCCGTGCCGCGGTTCAGGCCGGACAGGATGTTGTTCAGGATGGAGAGCTCGCTGTTTCTCTGCGAGATCTCCTTCTCGGTGCGCCGCTTTTGCGTGATGTCGCGCAGGATGCAGTGCACCACCTGCTGGTCGCCCAGGTCGATGAACCGGGCGTCGATCTCGCCCAGAAAGAGCGAGCCGTCCTTTTTCTGGAACTGGAGCCCCTCGGTGCCGGCCCTGCCGCGCCTTTTCAGCTGGTGGACGAAGCAGCTGAACTTCTCGTGCTCGTCCGCGTGCAGCAGGTCGGGTCCGGTCATCAGGGAGAGCTCCTGGCGGCTGTAGCCCAAAAGCTCGATGCCGGTGCGGTTCACCTCCTCCAGCGCGCCGCTCTCCGCATTGACGACGAAGATCGCGTTCCCCGCCCCCTCCAGGAGGTTCTTGTAGCGGCGGGCCGCCTTTGCCGCCTGCTGCTGCATGCCGGTGATCTCGAGCTGGAGTGCGGCGCGCTCGCGCCGCTCCCGTTTCCGCCGGGCCGAGGAAAGGGCGAGCAGCGCCGCGGCGAGGCTGGTGGTGGCTGTGACGTGGACCCAGGAGGGGAGCGTGGTGAGCCGCGCCGCCCAAAGGAGCAGGAGTTCGCAGATGACGAACAGTGACAGCGGTGCAAAGTGCAAGGCGGATCCCCTTGTACCATCGATGAGCGCGGCGGTTGGTGAAACGTCAGCGGCGTCGGAGGGAGAGGAGGTAGTTGCGCAGCCAGTCAAGGGCGGTAAAGCAGGTGATCGACCTGACGGCGTCCCGATCCCCCTGGAAGTTGTACCTGCTCACGCGGCAGGAGTCCGCCGTGGCCAGCGCCAGGTAGACGGTGCCCACCGGCTTGTCGGGGCTCCCCCCCTCCGGCCCGGCGATGCCGGTGACCGAGAGCGCCAGGTCGCTGCCCGCCGCGAGGCGCGCCCCGGTCGCCATGGCGCGGGCCACCTCGGCGCTCACCGCGCCGTGCGCCGCGATCAGCTCGGCCGGCACCTGCAGCATCCTGCTCTTCGCCTGGTTGCTGTAGGTGACGTCCCCCTCCAGGAAATAGGCGGAGCTGCCGGCCTCCCCGGTGATGCGGGCCGCGATCATGCCGCCGGTGCAGGACTCGGCCAGCGCCAGGGTGAGCCCGCTCTCCCGCAAAAGCGCTGCGAGCACCTGGTCCATGCTCTCCCCGTTCTCGGCGAAGATGAACTCGCCCAACTGCTCCCGGACCAGCTGCGCGGCAGCCCCGAGCAGCACGGCGTGCTCCGCCCCGCTGCGCAGGATCAGCTCGATGGCGGGGAACTTGACGCAGTAGGCGAGCTGGACCGGGGAGCCGGCCGGCAGGAAATCCTTGAGCCGGGTGCCGACCTCCGCCTCGGACATGCCGAACAGTTTCAGCGTGATGCGTCGTCCCGCGCCGCTTCCCCGCCCGGCCAGACGCGGCAGCACCGTCTCCTCCAGCATGCGTTTCATCTCGAAGGGGACGCCGGGGAGGAAGAAGAGCTCGGCGTCCATGAGCTTCACCACGAAGCCGCAGGCGGTCCCGAGCGGGTTCGGGATCAGTGACGACCCCTTGGGGACCAGCGCCTGTCTCCGGTTCGCCGGGTGCAGCCCGCCGGAGATGCGCTGGGCGAACCGCTCCAGGTGCGAGAGCGCCTCCTCTGAGAGCTCCAGCTCGCAGCCGGCGGCCCGCGCCGCGGCGGCGGCGGTCAGGTCGTCGCTCGTGGGGCCGAGCCCCCCGGTGACGATGACGGCATCGCTTAGCGAGGCGAGCTCGACCAGCGCCTGGACGATCCGGTGCTCATCGTCTCCCACCGTGAGGTGCCTCAGCACCCGGATCCCCGCCCGGTCGTAGAGTCGCGCCGCGATGTGGCAGGCGTTGGTGTCGACCACCTCGCCCAGCATCAGTTCGTCTCCTATGGAGAGCGTGGACAGCTTCACAGTAACCTCAGCAAAAGGTGCGTGGCGGCGCAGGCGTAGACCCCCGCCGCGACGTCGTCCAGCACCACGCCGTAGCCGTTTTTCAGCGACCGGTCGAACCAGCGGGCCGGCTGCGGCTTGGTGATGTCGAAGAGCCGGAACATGAAAAAGCCGACCAGGACCGCCCGGAAGGAGAGCGGCACCGCGGTCATGGTCACCAGGTAGCCGGCCACCTCGTCGATGACGATCTTACCGGAGTCGTGCTCCGAGAAGACCCGTTCCGCCTGCCCCGCGGCCCAGCAGGCGAACAGGGTGAAGGCGGCCGTGGACAACAGGTAGAGCGGCAGCGGCAGCCGCGCCAGCAACAGGTAGAAGGGGATGGCGGCCGCCGTCCCGACGGTGCCCGAGGCGAAGGGGGAAAACCCCGTGCCGCCCCAGGTGGCGGTCACGATAACGAAACGTCTCATCCCCGGCAGATCTCCCTCTCCACGGTCCGGTACACCTCTATGAGCGGCACCCCGCGCGCGACGGCGATGTCGCGGCAGGAGTCGAACTCCGGCGCCACGCGCCCGTTCTCCATGACCTTCACCTGCACCGGCCCGAGCGAGCTCTCCCGCTGCTCCGATCTGCGGCCGAGCGTGACGCGGCGGGCCGGGTAGTAGCGCAGGCCGATGGCCGTCGACTCGGCGAGGATGATGCCGGCGAGCTTTTCCAGCTCCTGTTCCCGGGCGATCACGGTGAGGCGCGTCGCCGGGCGGTTCTTCTTCATCTGCAGCGGGCTGAAGGCGACGTCCAGCGCCCCGGCAGCCAGCAGCCGCTCCATCAGGTAGCCGAAGATCTCCGGGTTCATGTCGTCCACGTGGGTCTCGATCACCAGGACCTCCTCGTGGCGCGACCCCTCATCCGTCTCGCCCAGCACCAGGCGCAGCAGGTTGGGGAGCTCGGGGAAATCCTTGTCGCCCGCGCCGTAGCCGATGCGCCGGGCCGTCATGGCGGGCGGCGGGCCGAACCCTTCGGAGAGCGCCGCCAGGATGGCGGCCCCGGTCGGCGTGACCCGCTCCCCCTCGCCGATGTCGCCCGCAAGAGCCATCCCCTGCATCAGGAAGGCGGTCGCCGGTGCCGGCACCGGGAGGCGCCCGTGAGCGGTCTGCACGAAGCCTCGCCCGAAGGGGAGGGGGGAGGCGTAGACCCGCTCGATGCCGAGATAGTCGAGCCCGATGGCGCACCCCACGATGTCGACGATGGAATCGACGGCGCCCACCTCGTGAAAGTGCACCCGCTCAAGCGCCACGTTGTGCACGCTCGCCTCGGCCTCGGCCAGCCTCCTGAAGATGCGCTGCGCCAGCTCCTTCACGCGCGGCTTGAGCGGCGCCTCCTCGATCATGGCGGCGATGCCCGCATAGTGGCGGTGCGGCTGGTCCTGCCGGGTGAGCGCCACCTGGAACGAGGTGCCGGCGACGCCGTGCCGCTCCACCCGGGAGCTTTTCAGGGTGTAGCCGGAGAGCGGCAACAGGGCGAGCCCGCGGCGCAGCTCCTCGATCGGGAGCCCCAGTTCCAGCAGGGCCGCCACCGTCATGTCGCCGGCGATACCCGCGAAACAGTCGAAATAGATCACCTTCATGCCGGCACCCTGTTGATCAGGCTCGCCGCGTAGGCCGCGCCGAAGCCGTTGTCTATGTTCACCACCGTGACCCCCGCGGCGCAGGAGTTGAGCATGCCGAGCAGGGCGGCCACTCCGCCGAAGGCGGCGCCGTAGCCGACCGAGGTCGGCACCGCGATCACCGGCTTGTCCACCAGCCCGCCAACCACCGATGGGAGCGCCCCCTCCATGCCGGCGACCACGATGATCACCGACGCCTCGGCGAGCACGCCGCGCCTGGAGAGCAGGCGGTGCAGGCCGGCCACGCCGACGTCGTAGAGTTTCTCCACCTCGTTGCCCATGAGCCGGGCGGTCAGCACCGCTTCGGCGGCGACCGCGATGTCGGAGGTGCCGGCGCAGACCACCAGCACCTTCCCCCTGCCGCGTATCTGCACCGGATGCTGCTCGATGGTCAGGGCGCGGGCGTCGCCGTGGTAGACGGCGGCCGGGAAAAACTCCCTGAGCTTCGCCCCCTTGGCGCTGTTCACCCGGGTGGCGAGGACGTTGCCCCCCCTGTCCAGCAGCGCCGAGATGATGGTGCGCATCTGGGGTATGCTCTTCCCCTGTCCGAAGATCACCTCCGGGAACCCCTGGCGCAGCGCGCGGTGGTGGTCCACCGTGGCGCATCCCAGGTCCTCGAACGGCAGGTGCTTGAGCCTGTCGAGCGCCTGTGCCACGTCGACGCTTCCCTCGCTCACCCCCTTGAGGATCTTCTCTATCGTGCTAGTGGGCATGGATGAGCCGTTGCCTCCTGTGTTGCAAAATGGCACCAAGGCTAGCATACAACCGAGTGATCCGCTGCATAAAAAATAGCGGCCGCAAACGGTGGCGGAAATTGCCGGCGGATGAATGGTTGGCTGTTTTTAACATAGACCGGCGGCATTATCAATGACTGTATGTGATGGCGCGGATGAATCCCGGTACTTCATAAAACCAAACCGGTATTGTACCGTTGTTCTTTGACTGTGACACTGGGGAAAAATGTAAATTATGACTTGAGAGCTGCTTGCCGGGCGGCCTGAGTGAAAGGGGGGGATTTGCACGGTTCATGGGCGGGCGAAACGGCGGTGGCGTTAGCAAAAAAAGAAGGGCGGGATTTTCCCCGCCCTTCCTTTCGATCAGGCTCCCTCGCGCCCGGCTCAGCGGATCCGGTTCAGGCGGTGCTGGTACAGGTAATCGCCCCCCTGGTAGTAGGCGAGCATGTCGCCCAAAAGCTGCTGGTCCAGGGGCGCCTTTTGGGCCTCCCCGGAAGCGCGGTTGATCCGGTACTGGGCGGCGTACTGGCGCGGCCCGAGCACCAGCAGCCGGTCGTCGGTCAGGTAGCCGAGCTTTTGGTAGGTGGAGATGAAGGCCCGCGGCGCTTGCGCCGTATCCTTCAGCGCGTCGCGTCCCAGGAAGTCGCTGTCGTAGCTCATGTTCATCAGGCCGAGCACGGTCGGCGCCACGTCGATCTGGCTGGTGAGGCGCTCCACGCGCCCAGGCTTGACGTGGCCGGGGGCGTAGACCAGCAGCGGGATTTCGTATTTCTTGGCCGGCAGGTCCAGCTTCCCGGCGCTGCTCGCGCAGTGGTCCGCGATGATGACGAAGATGGTGTCCTTGAACCACGGCTGGTTGCTCGCCTCGGCGATGAGCCGGCCGATGGCGTAGTCCGCGTATTTCACCCCGCCCAGGCGCCCCTTTTTGGAAGGGATGTCGATCCTCCCTTCGGGATAGGTGAAGGGGCGGTGGTTCGAGGTGGTCATCACCATGGAGAAGAACGGCTTGCCGGCGGCATGCGACTGGTTCCCCTCCCGGATCACCCGGCGGAACAGGTCCTCGTCGCAGACCCCCCAGACGTTGGCGAAGGTGATCTCCTCCTTGGCGAAGGCGGAGCGGTCCACCACCGAGTAGCCGTTGCCGGCAAAAAAGGCGTTCATGTTGTCGAAGTAGCCGTGTCCCGCGTAGATGAACTTGGAGTCGTACCCCTTGGCGTTCAGGATTTCGCCCCAGGAGCGGAAACCGTCGTTGTGCGGCCGCTTCACGATCGAGGCGCCGGGCAGGGGGGGGATGGAGAGGGTCAGCGCCTCCAGGCCGCGGATGGTGCGGGTGCCGGTGGCGTAGAGGTTGGTGAACAGCAGCGACTGGCCGGCGAGGCGGTCCAGGTTGGGGGTGATCCTGTCCTTGTTGCCGAAGCTCCCCAGGTACTCGGCGCTCAGGCTCTCCTCGACCACCACGACCAGGTTCAGCCGCTTCTCCGTCCCCTCGCCGCGGATCTGCCGGGTGAAGCGCCCCGACTTCGCGTCGAGGTAGCTGTTGTTGCTTTCGGAGACCAGGACCCTGAGCCGATCCAGCACCTGCTTTTCGGGCTCGGTGCGGTAGAACCGGGTGAAGCTCAGCTCGTTGTTTACGAAGGCGGCGAACAGGTTGTAGATGCCGTTGCCGGCCAGCTCGTTGGCGAAGTTGTTGGACGATATGACGGACCGGGAGACGTTGACGCCGGCGAAGGTGATGGCGGCGCACAACATCGAGAGGGCGCCGAAGCGGCGGTAGCTGCCGTGAAAGGTGGCCTGTGCCGCCTTGTCGAGCAGGTTTCGCATGAGCCAGACGATGCCGAGCGCGGCGGCCGCGATGCCCGAGAAAATGGTCGTGAGCGGATAGGACTCCCGGATGTTGCCGATCACCTCGGTGGTGTAGATCAGGTAGTCGACGGCGATGAAGTTGAAGCGGGTGCCGAATTCGTCGAAGAAGAGGTATTCGGCGCAGCCGTCGAAGATCAAAAGCGCAACGAACAGGGTGAAGAGGAGCCGGACCAGCCAGCTGTGCCAGCGGTGGGTGGCGAAGCGGCGTGGCACCAGGAGCAGGTAGAGCGCGAGCGGCAGGAGGGCGTAGGAAAGGGTGGCGAGGTCGAAGGCGATGCCGGTGAGCGCGGCCTTGAACAGCATGAACGCGGTGAGTCCCGCCCCCTTGGGGGTCATGAGGCAGAGCATGACCCGAATTGCGGTACTGGCTGCGAGAAAGGTGCAAGAGACAAGGGCGACCAGGCCCAGGCTGCGCTTAGGCATCGTGATACTCCGTATAGTAGGTGACAAAAACCATCGCCCTTTACAATACGGGAAGCAGCGTTGCCGGAACATGGCGCGAAGATGACATTTCGGTCATGCGAGGGGGAGCCGGACCGGCGTCTGAATGCCTGATCCGGTTCCCCCTGCCAGGAGGGGTCAGGAGGGGGCGGGTGGGGCGGGGGCGGTGTTGTGCATCTTGACGACCTGCCGGATCCCCTGTTTGTTCCACATGACGAGGCGCCTGCTCCTGAAGGGCTGTTCGAAGTAGACCTCCTCTTTGTTGACGGGCGTCGCCTGCTTCTCGTAGGTGATCAGGGCGACCTTGTCGTGGGTCGCTGCGTAGCGGCCGATCTCCTCCATGCTGTCGAGCTGGACCAGCGGCTGCTCCAGGCGGCCGATGAACTGGAACTGGCCGTGGTACTTGCCCAGATGCAGGATGGAGTAGCCGTCCGCCTGCTTTTGCTTGATGGCGCCGGAGATCCCGTGCAGGTCGTACCTCTGGAAAAACGGCACGTCGCTGGCAAACACCACCGCGCAGAGGACCAGCGAGGAGACGGCGGTGCAGGCGACCAGGCGCGAAGTCGAGCGCTGCTTCACGAAGAAAAGCGTCACCCCGATCGCCAGGAGGCCGTACGACAGCCAGTGGATGCCGGTGATGCCTATCCTGTCCAGGGACCCGCTCAGCTTGGTGAAGGGTGCCGCGAAAGCCGCCACTCCCAGCACGGTGTAAAAGGCCGGGACCGCGAAGCGCCAGCCGCCGGTCTTTTCGCCGTCGCCGTGCGACGCCAGGTTCCTCGCCATGAGCAGGCTGAAGGCGGGGAGCGCGGGGATCATGTAGTGGACCTGCTTGCCGCTTATGAAGGAGAAGATCAGCACCGTCGAGAGCGCCCAGACCAGGGCGAAGCGGCTGCCCAGGTCCCTGGTCAGGCGCGAAGAGCCGCGCCAGGTGGCCGGCAGCAGGATCCAGGGGAGAAGCAATACGGGAAGCCAGGGGAGGTACCACCAAAGCGGCCGCTTGTGGGCAAAGGAGTTGGCCATCCGGTTCACCGTCTGCCCCCAGAGGATCGCCTCGCGGTACGCCTGCCCGCCGGTCAGCGCCGCAGGTATCAGCCACAAGAGGACCACGGCGATGCCGACCAGAAGCGACAGCCCCAGCCAGCCGTACCAGCCGCGCGAGAACCTCCCCCTCGGGAGCCAGAGAAAGGACAAGAGGGCCACCGGCAGGATGTAGACAAAAACGGCGGGACCCTTGGTGAGGAGCCCTGCGCCCATGGCGAGACCGGCAATCAGCCACGACTCGACCTTGTGGGTCTTCGCGGCCGACACGATCCCGAACAGCGCCAGCAGCACCCAGGAGGTGAGGATCAGGTCGAACATGATCAGCGACGACCAGAGCAGGTAGGACAGGGTGGAGGAGAGTATCACCGCCGCGTAGCGGGCGGTCCTTTCCTCGTCCCACAGAAGCAGCGCGATGCGGTAAACCACCGTGACGTTGAAAAGGCTGAACAGCATGGGGATGAATCGCAGCGTCTGCTCGTTCACCCCCAAAAGCCACCAGTCCAGGTTGACCAGCCAGAAGAGCAGGGGCGGCTTGTGCGAGTAGGGGAGGGCGTTTTGCAGCGGGACGATGAAGGAGTTGTGCAGCTTCATCTCCCAGGCCACCGACAGATAGCGCGTCTCGTCGACGGGGAAATACGGCAGCAGCAGGGAGAAAATCACCCCGGGTATCAGGATGATCAGGAAAGGAAGCCACAACGACCTAAGCTGGCGCATTGTTCTTTTCCTTGTGGATGAAGTACAGGTTCCGCAGGTAGACGGTGGTGCCGAACGCCTGTCCCAGGATGAACACCGGGTCCTGGCGGTAGACGGAATAGCAGAGCAGGATGAGCGACCCCACTATGCTGAAGTACCAGAACGATTCCGGTATCACGCTCTTTTTCTTCTTTTCGGTGGCAATCCACTGCACGACAAAGCGCATGGTGAAGAAAAACTGCCCTGTCAGGCCGATGGCGACCCATGAAGACTGTGCTAACGTCATTTTAATCGCACCTCTTGATCTTTACTTTTTTGGCCCGAAGGCGCAGCCAGGAAACCCCGACGATGTCGACGATGCCGACCCAGAGCCGGTTCAGCGTCCCGTACTTCGATATGCCGTGCACCCGCGCCCGGTGGCTTACCTCCATGGAGATCACCGCACCCCCCTGCATCTGGATCAGGGCCGGCAAGAAGCGGTGCATGTGATCGAAGAAGGGGAGCTTCAGGAACGCCGAGCGGTAAAACACCTTCAGACCGCAGCCGGTGTCCGGGGTCTGGTCACTCAACAAAAAGCCCCGGACGGCGTTGGCGATCTTGGAAGAGATGATGCGCCAGGACGAGTCGTCCCTTTTCTTGCGGAAGCCGGCGATCATGCGCAGATCGGGGTTCCTGCTGTTCGCGATGGCGGCGACCATCTTGGGGATGTCGGCCGGGTTGTTCTGACCGTCGCCGTCCATGGTGGCGATCAGCTCGCCCGTGGCATGCCCGATGCCGGTTGCCACTGCCGCACTCTGGCCGTAGCTTTTCTCGTGCTGTATCACCCTGAGGGTGGCAACGGTCTGCTTCAACCGGATCAGCGTGCCGTAGGTGTCGTCGGTGCTTGCGTCGTCGACGATGATGATCTCGTAGGGATCGCTCAGCTTCAATTGCTCGATTTCACCGACGAGCGCGCCGATGTTCTCCGCTTCGTTGTGTGCAGGTATCACAATGGAAAGCTTGGTCATGATGTCAGTGTCAACCTCTAGTGGTCATCTTGCGTAGTATGCCTTCGGTCGGGCAGGTCCGGCCTGGTAAGAAAAAGGTGCTGACTCGGCAATCGTGCATGGTACGACAGGCACCCTTGCCGGAGCATGGCAGCTAGATGACATTTTGGTCATCTTTGGACAGCTGTTCCCGCTGGGGAAATCTCAGGGTCACCACGGTCCCCTGACCGGGCGCGCTGGAGATGGCCACGGTGCCGCCGTGCAGGGCCATGATGGAGCGGACGATGGCCAGGCCGAGACCGCTCCCCTGGTTGTAGTGCAGGCGGGCCTGCGGGGAGCGGTAGAACCGGTCGAAGATGCGCGGCAGGTCGGCGGGCGCGATCCCCATGCCGTCATCCCGGACGGCGATTTCCAGCCAGCCGTCCTGCGCCGCTGCGATGGTCACGGCGATCTCCCCGCCACTCGGGGTGTAGTGCAGCGCATTGGAGATGACGTTGCCGATGGCGCGCTGGAACAGGCGCGGCTCCACGCTCAGCGTGCCGCTCCCTGCGATGGTGATCGCTATCTGCTGCTCGTCGGCGAGGTTGCGGTAATACTCGGCCAGCGTCTCGATCTCCGCCCGGGCGTCGATGGGGTGCGGGAGCAGGTCCTGGTCCGGCCGGGCCAGAAACAGGATGTCCCCCACCATGCGGGAGAGCCGCTCGTACTCCTCGATGCTCGACTCGATGATGCGGCGGTACTCCTCGTTGGAGCGGGAGCGCGACAGGGCCACTTCCGCCTCGCCCCGCAGGTTGTTGATCGGCGTGCGCAACTCGTGGGCGAGATTGGCGGAAAACTCGGTGAGGCTGGCAAACGACTCCTCGAGCCGCCCGAGCATGGCATCCAGGGCGATGGTCAGCTGGTCGAGCTCCCGGGGCCAGACCTCGGTGCCGACCCGCTGGTGCAGGTCCGTCTCGGTGATCTGGGCCACCGTGCCGGCCATCTTCTGCAGCGGCTGCAGCCCCTTGCGGGTGATGAAAAAGCCGAGCCCCCCCGCCAGAAACAGTCCCACCAGCACCGACAGCCCCATCTTGAGCTGGTACTTCCCCATCAGCGCCTCTTCGTCCGAGATGTCCAGGGCGAGCTGCACCAGCCTGAAATGGGGGTCCCCGAAGCCGTCGGCCCAGGCCGAGTTGAGCAGGTAAATCCTTTTGTCGCTCCCGCGGTGCCGGATGCCGTGCCCGATCTTCGTGGTCGCGGTGACGGGCGGCGGGAACAGCGTGAGCGGCAGGTTGGCGATCCCAGGCGACTCCAGGATGGTGCGCCCCTGTGCGTCCTGCACCCGGATCAGGTAACGGATGTGATGGCCGGAGTCGTTGGACGGGATCTGGTCCTTGAGCGCCAGCGCGGTGTCCGGCTGGCGGGCGATGAGGGAGCGCAGGCTGGTGAGCCGCTCGACCAGGAAATCGTTGTCCTCGAACTCCAGGTCGTCGGAGAGCGCGCGGAACTGGAACCAGTTGGTGAAAAAGAGGATGAGCAGCGTGCTGACCAGGTAGAACGCGACCAGCCGGGTCGTTATGGCGATGGAGGAGGCGGATCTAGTCGGATTCGTCGAGAACATATCCGACCCCTCGAATGGTGTGGATCAGCTTCAGCGCGAACGGGTCGTCGACCTTCTTGCGCAGCCGCCGGATCGCCACGTCGACCACGTTGGTGTCGCTGTCGAAGTTGATGCCCCAGACCTGCTCCGAGATGGTGGTGCGGGTCAGCACCTCGCCGCGGCGGCGCAGCATCAGGGCCAGCAGCTGGAACTCCTTGGCCGTGAGGTCCAGCGAGGCGCCGCCGCGCCTTGCCTTGTGGCGGATCAGGTCCAGCTCCAGGTCGGCCATCTTCATGAGCTCGGGCTGTTGCAGCGGGTGCCTGCGCAGGATGATCCGGATGCGGGCCAAAAGCTCGGAAAAGGCGTAGGGCTTCACCAGGTAGTCGTCGGCACCAAGCTCCAGGCCGTGCACCCGGTCGTGCACCGCGTCGCGCGCCGAGAGGAAGATCACCGGGACGTCGTTGCCGGCCGCGCGCAGCTCCTGGATGATGGACCACCCCCCGCGCCGGGGGAGCATGACGTCGAGGATGATCAGGTCGTAGGACTCGGTGCTGGCCAGGTGCAGGCCGTCCTCGCCGTCGGTGGCGGTGTCGACGCTGAACCCGTTTTCCGTCAGCCCCTTTTCCAGGTACCTGGCGGCTTTTTGCTCGTCTTCGACAATCAGGATGCGCATGGTTCCAGCCTCTGCCCGTTACGGAGATAATTCGCGTCACTATACACCTATGTGACCGCAGTTAAAAGCCAAAATGCCGAGCGTGCCTTGCCCTTCATCCATATCGCCCAAAAAGCATGCGCACGTGCTTTTTGTGAACCAGTTCCCACTCCCGCCGGCAAGAGTGTGGAAAAAGGCAACAGCCCGCAGGGTGGGCCGTGTCCACCGCCCCTTTCTCACTGTACGCCATAAAAAAATCTACTCTCTGAAAGAGCCGCGCCTTGTGCTCTGACATGCCTGAACCGGCTCTGATTCAATGTGTCAAAAAATATTCCAATATGCTACTCTATCAATAAATGAATCAGGCTGTTAACGGAGATGCTTGACAGAGAAAAGCGAACAGGTGAAGTACAGTCAAAGCAGTTTTTGGCAGCAATACTTCCTCACAGGCACTTAAGCCGAGGAAATTATGAGAGGGCTCTGGAAGACATTGGCAATGCCGTTTGCCGGCCGCACGGCATCGGCTGGGGAGGGGGGCAGGCAAAGACAGCGGCCCTTAAACGGCGAACATCCCCGCGCGCGTGCGTTCCCCGCCTGGCGCGTGTTACTGGAAACCTACCCGCGCCTGGCGGCCGGCATGGCACTCGCCACGGCTTTTTTATTTCTGTTCCACTCCGTCCAGATATACCAGCTGATCCGGTACGGCCGGGAGCTTGCCGGCATGAGCGTCTCAGCCGCTCAAGCAGAGCTTGAGCGCGTCGCTGCCGTCGAAGCGGCGCAGCGCAACATCGCGGCTCTGAGCGTCGAGTTGACGCGCCGGGCGGCGCGCAGGGACCGGAATCTCCACCTGGCCGTCGACCGCGCCAGGGGGGTCATGTACCTGGAGCGCGAGGGGGCGGTACTGCGCGAGATGCCGGTTCTGCTGGGGCCGGAAAAGACGGCGGGGAGCGCCGCGGACTCCCCGCGCCCCGCACCTGCGACCGGCAGGCGGCTCGTGGCAACTGTGGCGGACCAAAACTATCGCTGGAGGGTGCCCGCGTGGGTGTTTTCGCAGCGCGGCCAGCCGGTTCCGCAAGACCGGGTGCTGCCCGGCACCCTCGGTCCGCTGGCCGTGATCCTGGACTGCGGTGCGGTCATCTATGCGCAGCCCGGCTCGGGCCTGTTAAACGATGCGAACTACGTACTGCCGGGGAGTGTCCGTGCGGCCGCAGCCGACATGGAGGCCATCAGGATGAATCTGCGACCAGGAATCGCAGTGTACTTCTACTGACATGAAAGCGTGCGTTCTGAGGGAAAATCCGGACTGCCTCGACCACCTGGCCCATTTTTTCTGCCTGGGAGGGGGGAGGTATCTGGGCCTGCTGGCCCTGCTCGCTCTCTTGGGCTCCGCGGTGTTTGATCACACCTCGGGGCTGCGCGAGCGGCACGACGCGGCCCGTCTGGCTCTGGGAGAGCGTCTTGCCGCTCTCGACGGCGCGCGCCGGAACCTGGCGCTCTCCGAGCAGATGCTGGGCGAGCCGGAAAAGAGCCCGGCGGCGCACAACCGGCCCTACCTGGTGATAAGTCTCACGGAGCGGCGCCTCTGGTACAAAAAGGGAGATACGCTGCTGCTGTCGACCAGGGTCGCTACCGGCAGCGGCAAGACCCTGGTCAAGGAGAAGGGCGAAAGCCGCTGGAAGTTCGACACCCCGCGGGGGCGCCTGGCGGTGAAGAGCAAGGAGGAGAAGCCGATGTGGGCGCCTCCTGATTGGTATTACGTGGAGCAGGCGAGTAAGCGCAAGCTGGCTCTGGTCCATCTTGAGCGTGACCAGTCGCTGCAGGCCTCGGACGGCTCGGTCATCAAGGTGGCCGGCAGCGATGTGGTGCGGGAGTATGCCAGCGGGCGGCGCCGCGTTCTGCAGGCCTCGGACGGCCGCGACATCATCGTGGACGGCAAGCTGCTGGTGCCCCCGCTGGAAACCAGGCAGCGGCAGTTCCCGGATGTCCTGGGAACCCATCGCCTGAAACTGGGAGACGGGTATGCGCTGCACGGCACCAACAACCCGGATTCGGTGGGACGGGCGGTGAGTCATGGCTGCGTGCGCCTTTTGAATGAGGATATCGCGAGACTGTACCAGATGGTTGCGGTCGGCACGCCGGTCTACATCTACTGATCGGCAGCGCACCCCGCCACGGCGGCCCCTTTGCCGCAGGGCAGGTCCGTAGGGGCGCATAATCATGCGCCCGCCTTTCTCAGGGGGAACGGTCCGTGATACCGGGCCTTCCGTATGAGGCACGATTCCCGTTCGGGTGAATCAATCGTTCCATGCCGATATCTTTTTTCCCGTCCATTTGTACTTCATTTGCTTCTTGATGCTGGGACAGCAGGTCGGATCGCTTTTGGCGTAAACGGTTTGATCTACGGCTATGACGCCGTTATCCGCAGACGACAACTGGGCGAATCCATCCAGCGCCAAGAAACCCGCCGGCTGATACCCTTTCCCTTTGGCACCCTGTGAAAAAACGGTCAGCGTGTTGTGCCAGTAGGAGGCGCCAAGCAGCGTCCAGACTAAAACGATTTCAGGCTTTCCGTCTCCGTTCAAGTCGGCAAGGGCGCTGCCGCTGGACTCCGCAGTCTCATGCTCGGAGGGGACGGAGGACAAAAATTTGCTGATGGCCTTTTGAGCCTTCGGGTCGGAAACATTCGGCATACCGCCCGCCGCCTCGGCCGGCTTCGTTTGCTCGGCGGCGCTCAAGACCGGAGCCCGGGCACGGGAGCGCATGGTGTACACGACCTGTTTGCCGAACAGCGCCGAGCCGCTTCGGTTGCCGAGGGCAATCCGCCCCGCTGCGTCGAGCACGGCTAGTGCCCGGTAGCCATCCACCTGTTCCCTGGTCAGCGCCAGTTTCCCGGTGACCTTCTTGGCCAACAGGGTTTCCACGCTGCGGTCTTTTATCTGCAGCACGAGCAGTGCGCAGCCGCCGCCGCGACAAAGCGTTGACGAGCGGGCGAGCAGGATGAGTTCCCGTTTGCCGTCGCCGTCCAGATCCTCCTGGGCCGTGGCGAACCTGCCTGCGACGATCGCACGGGCTGCGGGTATCTTTGCGTACAGGGCGCGCTCCCTGTCGGTGCCGGGCGCAAACTGTACCGCGTGGTCGGCCGTGAACTGTTCCGGTGTCCGGGCCCGTGCGCTATCCGTCACCGCAAGCGACAGGAGCGCGGCAGATACCCAGATGGCTTCGGCTACTCTATGAAAAGGTAAGTGGTTCATTTTTTCCTCCTTCGAGATCAGGACCACCTCAACATTACGGAGCGCAGCTTTTGGGCTCCAGCCCCTTCTCGAGATTTATCAGCACCGTCTCCCAATCGTTATGGCCAGTGAGGACGCCACAGTCGACATCCTGATCGACCCACTTAAAGACGCCCAATTGCTTGAGCCTTCTTTGTTGACACATATTGTTGTCGTAAACCTTTTGCTCCTGCACCTTGCCGCACTTGGGGGGTATTTTCGGCGTACCGCCGGGTGGACCGTTGATATCGCCCTGCTCCAGATCGGAAAAATCGTTGTCCTGGTTCCAGTTGATGCCTCGGGGGTTATCAGTGGGGACGATGGCCCAGTCACGCGATTCGGCAGGACCGTATCCGAACATGATCCACTCGCCGCTTGGGGCCTTTCCATTGGACTCTCTGACATGAATCCCTTTACTCTCATCAAGCTTTGCCTCGTTGAGATCTTCAAGCGTTTCGTTGGAGTAATCGATCTCGATATTGACCGACTTCGATTTGCCGTCTGTACCGGTGCATTTCAGGACGTCGCGTTTATACGCCGCGAAGTTTGCGTAGCCGTAGTTCATGATGCTCATGTAGTTAGGCTTGAATCCGACGTCGTCGCCGCCTCCATGCTTAAGGCCCAGGGTATGGCCGAGCTCGTGCATGAATACCACGGCCTGATACCTCGCCTCGTCGTAGCTCGCAGGACCAGAGCACCCCTTGATCCCCGTTGTTTGCCTGGTGGTTAATGCGGCGATCAGTTCTTTGATATACCCCACCGGTACGATGAAATCATACCCTGCGGACGGGTATGCCTTCGAGGCGCCCGGCCCTTCCGCGTCGACCTCGGTCTGAATTGCCCGGTTGACTGCCAACGCGTAACGGAACACCTTGCTGCGAGCCTCCTTGATATCGGCTTCGGTGATCCCCCCGGTGTCCTTTTTGGCCTTCGGCTGCGCCTTGCTGCCGAAATGCGCCTCCTTGATGGCATCGAAATCCGGCCCCCCCTGACCTTCGGCCGTTCCACAAAACGATCGGAAATAAACGCACCCTTCGGCCGCGATCTCCTCATGCTGGAAAACATGGAGGTTGATGTTTCGCCGCGGGTCTTTGAACGCTTTCGTGACAATACCGATAGCTCCTGGCAGCATCTTGTGCCCTTTCATGTAGTCGAGCTCGACGTAGATGTCTTTCACGTCCCTGTCGGGTTTCTCGCCGGGATCGAGTCTCCCGTCGCCGTTTGAGTCGAATACCAGCTCGGGTGGTACGCATCGCCCGCTGGACACGATGATGCCGACGGTCTCCCATTCGTCCTGCATGCCGTCTTTGTCGCTATCGGGGCTTTTGCCGGTGCAGACATTGCCGAAAACGAGATCGAAGTCGAGGCTTGCCGCGGCACTGGAAGAAATCACGTCACTCACGGCCCACCACCTGAGCCAATAAACGCCCGGGTGCAGGCGCCCCTCAGCCGTGAAATCGGTGGACTTCATCGAGATGCTGCTAAAGCCGAAGTTGTCGCCTCCACCACCCATATTGGCGACGGGGATCAGCGTAAGCAGGCTCCTGCCTTGAACCGAATTGGCCACGCCGATAGGGAACATGCGGCCCTTGAGCCGGTAGCGTAGCTCTTCTCCGGCGGGGATGCGAAAGTACACATCGCCGAAGCTTTGGGCGGTCCCACGGCTGAAGGGCTGCCAGTTGCTCCCTTTGATCAGGTCTGCCGCTATGGAATTCTTCGAACTCACGGACAGTCTGCCGAAGCTCGTATCATGATTCGCGGTCACCGTCATGGAAACGTCGCCGCGCTGAGGGTCGCTGCCGGCAGGTGGTTTCGCTTGCGCCCGTCTGCTCTTTTGGAAAACCGTCGGTGAGGTTGAACCCGGCGATCGGGTTAGTAGATAGGGTTCGCAGCGGGCCTCGGTCTGCTTGCACGCCGCCGTGGCGCAAGCGGGCGCATCGGTTTTGGCAAAGATGCAGTCGGCGTTGGGCGGACCCGAACCCACCATCGCCAGGGTGTCGACCAGTATCTGGCTGAGATGTCCGGGGACGAACCACTCAAGGTCGGCGCTCGCGCTGGTCGCGAAGAGGAAGAAAGAGAGAAGCAGTGCGCTCCGGATCAGGGTTTTTACCGCACCCCTCCGCTGCCCAGCCTGTGCCGGGTCCTGAATTTTGGCATCTTCACGCGATCGAACCTGCACGTTCCTGCACCTTTAACTGTCAAATAAAAAACGGCCGAATCGCTCGGGCATCTCTTTTGAGAGTGTCCCGGCAGTCCGGCCGGCTGCTTCCCTGTCATATCTGTCGGCAGAGTCAGTCCCGAGGCTTTCCGTCCTCCAGTTACCTGAAGTTTGGCCTGCAATTTGTTCAGACAATAGAGTAGCACGCCCCTTCCGGCTGTCAATAATGATATTCATTATGAGTAGGTAGCGACTGTCCAAATAGCCGGTTATCTGTTGCTTTCAGCATGAAACAGCCCTGACAGTTGTTTTGTGGATCAAGGTTTGCCCTTACTCAGCTAACCGCATTTCCCCTCCTCCCCCGTCATGACAGAGAAAATGTTCAGAGAGTGCGACCAGCGCTTGACACGCCGCATTGCCAATCTATAATCGGTTAAATTAAATAATTTTAAGTTTAGCGGCATTCATTTCTGAGACATCCCAAACCCCGGTGACAGATTTGCGAGAGAGGGAACATTCAAAAGCCGCATCCCTGACAGTACCCCTTAAGCCCTGAGCCAGTTAACCTGAGCCCTGAGAGAGACCATGATTTCACATGCCCTGACCATTGTGATGAATGAGTTGGATAAACACCTCGTTGACAGCTACGGGGCCGACCCGTCCCAGGTGGGACTGGGAAACGTGTCGGAGGGGCTGGTCACCGTTGCCGGCAACGGCGGATTGCTGAGGAACAGGCTCTACCTCTCCCTGGTGAACATAAAGGAAGAAAAGACGCTGAAAAACCTGCCGGACCGGATCCGCAACGACGCCGAGCTCAAGGTCAGTTACGAAAACCCCCCCATATTTCTGAACTTTCTCATCCTGATGACGGCGACGCACACGGATTATGCCAATGCCCTGACGGTACTCTCGAGATCGATACGCTTCTTCCAGTTCAAGAACGTCTTCACAAAGGACAACGTCGATCCGGCTTCGATCACGACCTCTAGCGTGCCTCTCAACTCGCTGGACCAACTGGAGAGCTTCAAGCTGATATTCGATCTGTATTCACCCACCATGGAGGAGGTCAACCATCTCTGGGGCACGCTCGGCGGCAAGCAGTACCCCTTCGTCTTGTACACGCTGAGAATGCTCGACCTGAAATTCCGGGCGGTGCAGCAGGAAAGCGGGCTGATAACGGAGATAGTCGGGAATTTCTATCACCTGAACGGCGGAGCGCCCTGATATGGCGGAGAGTATCGACAACCCCTACCGGCGCCTGTTTCAGATACGCCTGCTGCATCATTTCTGGCTGGACGAAGGCGCCACCGTGTTCGACCTGATAGCGCCGCAGGCAAAGAGAGAAAAGCGGCTGTTGTCGTACGACGCGCGCCCCATTCTCGCCGTGACACCGACCGCCGCAACTGCGCGGGCGCTCGCAGGGTTCGGCTGCATCTTCAAAAGCACGGCGCCGGGCTGCCTGGTCGCGGCGCCGAAGGGTCGTGTCATTGCCGCCGACGCCGTCTTCGAGTTCGCCGTGACCGTGCAGGACCCGGCCTTTTACAACTACACGGCGCTGACTCTGCGGCCCCGCAAGATCCATGAAATCTTCTACCCGCCCGAGAAGAAGATCTACCGTTACAAGGAGAACGTGCCAGTGCTTACCAACCTGACCGGCGCCTCCCGGGGCAACGGGCCGGGCAAGACCCTCTTTCTCTCCACCGGGGTCCCCGCGCTGGCAGCCGACGACCAGGTCGAGTCCCTTTTCGTCTCGGGAGCCGCGCTGATGCAGTTGACGGGGGACCAACCCGGGGGCGGCAGCCGGCAGCTGGCACCCCAGGCGGCCGACCTTCCGGTCTTCGTCCATCAGGGGGACCTTCCCGCCATCGCGCCTCCCGCCGGTCTCGTGGGCGCGCCGGCACGCGGGGTGCTGTTGACCGAAGGCATGCCGGACCGGGTGTTCGCCGTGATCCGCATAACGGCATTGCGGCCCGATGACGAAGATTTCAGCATCATCGATGCTGGCGGACATGCGAAAACCATCGGGCCGGTCTTTGACATACGCTTCAAGAGCCGCTCAACGATCTGGCAGTACTTCGACAAGCATAGCGGCGCATTGATCTCAGCCGAAACCGACCCGCTGCCTCTCACCCATTACGGAAACGCGGGGAGCAGGCAGAAGCCGTCGCAGGGACTGGTGCAGGCGGAGAAAAGCGGCGACAGGATCACCGGGCTCGTCTCGGAGATCTTCATATGAAAACAATTTGAACCGCAAAGACGCCAAGGACGCAAAGAAGGAACTGCCAATCTCCATGAATCTTGCCGCAAAGCCGGTCAAAGAGCATCTGCCGGCACCCGGCGCCTTTGCGGTAACAGCTTATCCAAATACAAAGGAGGTAAAAAGCCATGCCAACTCTGTACAGGACGCCTGGGGTCTACATAGAGGAGATTCCCAAGTTCCCTCCTTCTATTGCACCGGTGGAGACAGCCATTCCTGCTTTTATCGGGTACACGGAGAAAGCCGAAGATCAGGCTGCCGACGACCTGAGCCTGAAGCCGAAGCGGATTTCCTCGATGGTGGAGTACGAAAAATACTTCGGGGGGGCGCAGAAGGAAGAAAAGATCATCGTCACCATCGATCAGAAGCAGGAAGACAGCGTTATTACCCTGTCGAAGGCCGTGGCCGGTGTCACGGAATCGGCGCGCTCGAAGCATCTCATGTTTTACGCGCTGCAGATGTTTTTCGCGACCGGCGGAGGCCCCTGCTTCATCGTCTCCGTGGGGGGCTACAAGACACTGGGCGGCGCGCTGGTCGAGACGGAAATGAAGGCGGGCCTCGATGCCTTGGTGAAGAAGGACGAGCCGACGCTGATCGTGTTCCCCGAGGCGCAATTTCTCTCCATCGCCGATTTCAAAACCATCCATGAAGCTGCGCTCAAGCAGTGCGCGGATTTGAAAGACCGCTTCGTCATCATGGACCTGCACGGCGGCAATGACTCCTTGTCGGATCCCGACACCTCCCTGCCCGATGCGGTCGACGAGTTCAGGTCCAACGGCATAGGCACCGACAATCTCAAATATGGGGCGGTCTACGCTCCGAACCTGGAGACGGTGCTGGATTTCGCTTTCGATGAGACGGCGATCGACGTGACCATAATCACCAACGGCACTGCCGCCGCCGCCGTCAAGCTGAACACCCTCAAAGCCGGGAACAACCAGGTCTATGAGCAGGCGAACGCGGCGATCCGGGACATGGCGTGCAAGATGCCCCCCTCTTCAGCCATGGCGGGCATCTATGCCGCGGTCGACAACAGCCGGGGAGTCTGGAAGGCGCCGGCCAACGTCACCGTCAGCTCCGTCGTCAGGCCCACCATCGAGTTTTCCAATCTGGAGCAGGATCAGATGAACGTGGACTCGACCGCCGGCAAATCGGTCAATGCCATCCGCTCCTTCGTGGGCAAGGGGACCCTGGTCTGGGGCGCCCGCACCCTGGCCGGCAACGACAACGAATGGCGCTATGTCAGCGTGCGCAGGTTCTTCAACTTCGTCGAGGAGTCGTGCAAGAAAGCCACCGAGCAGTTCGTCTTCGAGCCCAACGATGCCAACACCTGGGTGCGCGTGCAGGCGATGATCGAGAACTTCCTCACCGTCCTGTGGCGGCAGGGCGCCCTGCAGGGGGTGAAACCGGAGCACGCCTTCTATGTCGCCGTGGGGCTCGGCAAGACCATGACCGCCCTCGACATCCTGGAAGGGCGGATGATCGTGGAAATCGGCATGGCGGCGGTAAGGCCGGCCGAGTTCATCATCCTCAGGTTCTCGCACAAGATGGCGGAATCATAAACGGACCAGGAGTGCATAAAGTTGCCTGCACGCTGAAAGTCACATCCAAAGGAGAACACCATGGCACAAGAATATCCGCTGCCCCGTTTCCACTTCCAGGTGGATTGGGGCGGGGCAAAGATCAGCTTCACCGAGGTGACCGGCCTCGTCATGGAAAGGGAGAAGATCGAATACCGGCACAGCGACAGCAGGGATTTCAACAAGATCGCCATGCCGGGCATCGCCAAGAACAACAACTTCACCCTGAAGCGCGGCAAGTTCGAGAAGGATTTCGATTTCAACACCTGGCTCGACGACATCGCCAACGAGCGGGTCGGCAACCGCCGTGACGTGACCATCAGGCTTCTGAACGAAAAGCACGAGCCGGTGGCGGCGTGGACGGCGACCAGATGCTTTCCGGTCAAGCTCACGGCACCGGACCTCAAATCCGACGCCAACGAGGCCGCCATCGAGAGTATCGAGGTCGCCCACGAGGGGCTGAAGCTGATGAAGGTTTAACGGGATCGTCATGAGCGACTATTATCCACCGTGGGGCTTCTACTACAGGGTCGAGTTCGGCATCAGCAAGAACAAGGATGACGTGCGCTTTCAGTCGGTGTCGGGCCTGTCGGTGGAATACGACATGGAGGAGTACAGGGAAGGGGGCGAGAACCGGTTCGTACACAAGCTGCCGGTGCGCACCAAGTACAGCGACATGGTGCTGAAGCGGGGCATGCTGACCGGATCGGACCTGATCCAGTGGTTCCTCAAGGCCTTCCGCGACCGCGAGTTCGAGCCGACGGACGTCAACGTCATCCTGATGAACGAAAGGGGTGAGCCGCTGCACACCTGGAAGGTGGCCCACGCCATCCCGAAGAAGTGGGTGGTGAGCGACCTGAACGCCAACGAGAACGCGGTGGTGATTGAAACCCTGGAGCTGTCGTATCGGTACTTTACCGCCCAGGGGTAGGGTCGACTGCTGCAAAGGATCGGGTTTTCTCATGCCTCTGGAGATCAAGGAGCTGCATATCCGCGTGGCCGTCAACGCGTCTGCGGGGGGCGCCGAGGCGGCAGCCGCCGCTGCGAGGCCCGGCGGCGCCGAGGCCAAAGACGCCATCGTGGCCGACTGCGTTGAGCAGGTGCTGCAGATACTTCAAAGCAAAATGGAGCGCTGATGGCCGCCAACGGCAAGCTGGAAAAAATGCTGATTCTCGCTTTCGAGAGCTCCGAAAAGGCTGAAACAGGAACCAAAGCGGAGGCGAAGCAGAGCTTCGAGGCCTTCATCAACCCGGAGACCTATACGCTGGAGTACAAGGTAAAGACCGACGAGGCGCAGGGACACGGCACGAGCGGCGCCCAGTCGAAGTTCCAGTACATCATGCCCGAAGAGCTCACCTTCGAGTTCCTGTTCGACAATACCGGCATCATCGGCGGCGAGGCCAAAGGGGAGGGCGTCTTCGACGATGTGGACGGTTTCCGCAAGCTTCTCACCCAATACCGCGGAGAGACACACGAGCCGTACCACCTCAAGCTGATCTGGGGCAACCTGATCTTCAAGGGGAGGGCCGTTGAACTGAGCATCAACCACAAACTGTTCAACCCGGACGGCCAGCCGATACGCAGCGTGGCGAAGGTGAAGTTCAAGGGGAGCATCGAAGAGAAAAAACGCGTCAAGAAGGAGGGGAGAGCATCGGCCGACCTGACGCACGTGCGCAAGGTGAAGGCTGGGGATACCCTGCCGCTTATGTGCCACCGGATATACGGCGATCCCGGGCACTATCTGAGCGTGGCGAAAGTGAACAGCCTTGGCAACTTTCGGCGGCTCGTTGCGGGAACGCCACTTGTTTTCCCCCCCATTGAAAAAACGGGCAAAGAAACGTGAGCAACCAATCGATCATCCCAACCCCGGCGACGCCGGATCTCTGCACGGTCGCCATCGTCGTGGACGGGGCGGAGATCTCCGGCGAGTTTCATGTCATGTCCGTCTCGGTGACCAAGGAACTGAACCGGATCCCGACAGCCGTCATCCAGCTGCGCGACGGCGAGGCAGCCAAGTCGACCTTCGCAGTGAGCGACAGCGACCACTTCATACCAGGCAGGAGCATCGACATCCAGCTCGGTTACCGCTCCCGGAACGAATCGGTGTTCAAGGGGATCGTGGTCAAGCACGGCATCAAGATCCGCAAGGACGGCAGTCTGCTCACCCTGGAATGCCGCGACCAGGCGGTGAAGATGAGCTGCGCGGCGAAGAGCCGCTACTTTGCCGGCAAGAAGGACAGCGACATCATGGAGGAGATCATCGGGTCGTATCAATTGCAAAAGGAGGTGAGCGCGACCAGGCCCGATCTGAAAGACCTGACACAGTACGATTGCACCGACTGGGACTTTCTGCTGTGCCGCGCGGAAGCCAACGGGCAGGTCGTGATAGTGGCGGACGGGAAGGTGACGGTGACCCCGCCGGCCACCGGGGCCGAGCCGGTGGTGACGGTGTGCTACGGCGCCACGCTGCTGGAACTAGACGCGGAGATCGATGCCAGACGGCAGAGTAAAGCGATCAGGGCGAGCAGTTGGAGTGCGACCGAACAGGATGTGCTGCATGCGGACGCCAGGGAGCCCGCCAAGACGAAGAGCGGCAACATCGCGCCGGGCGATCTGGCCGATGTCCTGGGCGGCGGCACGCATGAAATAAGGCACGCAGGCAAGCTGAGCCAGCCCGAACTGCAGGCCTGGGCGGACGGCCGGCTGCTGAGAGAGCGCCTGGCCAAGGTGCGCGGCAGGGCGAAGTTTCAGGGTTTTTCGGGGGTCATGCCCGGCAAGATCATAGAGGTGACCGGCATAGGTGAGCGCTTTGAGGGAAAACTCTACGTCTCCGGTGTGCGCCATAGCGTCGTCAACGGCAACTGGGAAACGGACGTGCAGTTCGGACTCAAAAGCGACCTTTTTGCCGAGACCTACAACCTGCGCCCCTTGCCTGCCGCCGGACTGCTCCCGGCCGTAAGCGGCCTGCAGATCGGAGTCGTCACGGGCTTGGAAAAGGACCCGGATGGAGAGAACCGCATCAAGGTGCGGCTGCCGGTGGTAAGCGCCGTCGAAGAAGGGATCTGGGCGCGTCTTGCCACCCTCGATGCCGGCAAGCATCGCGGCACCTTTTTCCGCCCTGAAAAAGGGGACGAAGTGGTGGTCGGCTTCCTGGGCGACGATCCGCGGCATCCGGTGGTGTTGGGGATGTGCCACAGCAGCGCGAAGCCGGCGCCCGAGCCGGGCAGGGACCTGAACCACCGCAAGGGATATGTGAGCCGGTCGAAGCTGCGCCTCATCTTCGACGACCAGAAAAAGGCGCTTCTTTTGGAGACGCCGGGCGGCAACAGGATGATCCTGTCCGAGGCCGACAAGGGGATCGTCCTGTCGGATCAAAACGGCAACAAGATCACGCTGGACGACAGCGGCATCAGGATCGAGAGCAGCAAGGATCTCACTCTCAAGGCCGCCAAGAACATCAAGATGGAAGGCAACCAGGTGGAGTTGAAGGCGCAAAGCACCTTCAGGGCCGCCGGAGCCGCCACTGCGGAGCTCTCCGGAGCGAGCACCACAGTCAAAGGGAGCGCGACCACGGTGATCCAGGGCGGGCTGGTGCGGATCAACTGATGGGGTTACGGCAAGGAGATCGCCCATGCTGCCCGCCGCGCGCGTAACGGACCTGATCGTCAGCACGGCAACCTCGGGGATCCCGACGCCGATCATCCCGCCCGGCGCGCTGACCGTGCTGATCGCCGGACTTCCCGCGGCACGGCTGGGCGATACCTGCGGGGCCGACGTCATCATAAAGGGATCTGCGACGGTGCTGATCGGGGGATTGCCCGCCGCCAGGGTGGCGGACCTCACCGCTTCCGGCGGTGCAATCCTGCCCCCCGGCGCTCTGACCGTGCTCATTGGAGGGTAGCCGCAAATGGAGACAGCCTTTCTCGGCCGCGGGTGGTCTTTTCCTCCCACATTCGACCGCAGCCTCGCCCGCGTGGAGATGCTTGAGGAGGAGGCGGACATCGCCTCAAGCCTCGAGATCCTCTTCGGCACGGCCCCCGGCGAGCGGGTGATGCTGCCGCTTTACGGCTGCAACCTGGACGAACTCGTTTTCGAGAGCCTCGATACCCGGATGAAGACGCTCATGGCGGACCATATCGAGTCCGGCATCCTGTACCACGAGCCGCGCATCGATCTGGAAGGGGTGCGACTGGATGAGAGCCGCGAGCTGGAAGGGGTGGTGCTGATCGAGATCATCTACCGGGTGAAGAGCACCAACTCCAGATTCAACTTCGTCTATCCCTACTACAAGCTGGAGGGGACGGACATCAACCTCACCACGACCGTCAACCTTTTACCCGACAAAGACTGAGACATGGACATTTCGACCGACTGCACACAAAACAGAGATGCCCTCAGACTGGTCCGCGAAGGCACCAGCCAGGCGGAGCGCCTCGCGCCGGAGCTCGACCCCGCGTACGCGCCGGTGGACGAGCGCACCGTGGCGCACCGCATGGTGTTCGCGCAGGCCTACTGCGCATTTCTCAACTACTTCAACGAGGACAACGCCCCTGCCGGCAATTGGCAGCCGTTTTTCGGAAAGGATGTCTCGCTCCGGCTGGCCGTCGCGGCGGTGCAGGATGTGGAATGCTACAAGACGACGGTAAAAGGGTATTTCGACTTCTTGAACAACCGCAGCAACGAGTCCGACGCAGGCGAACTCGGCAACCGCCTGGGTTATCTCTTCAGTTGCGCCGCGACCCTCGCCCGGCAGCTGGACCTGTTGAAAGAGGGGTTGCCGGCCGAGCTGCCGCTCAAGGGCGCGTTGCAAAACCTGATTCGCAGCCAGCTGGCCCCCGGTTTCAAGAAACTCATGCTCTATTATCGCGACGGGCTCAATCCCGATCCCGCCCCCCCGCCCAGCGCTCCCTATCAAAACGATGTGCCCGCCACCTTCAGCATCATGGGTGAGCGCAAGAGCTTCAAGCTCATCAGGGACCAGGGGCTGTCTGCTGACTGGATCTCGGAAGACAGCGCCACTCAATGGGCCGATTATCTCGCTCATAATAACGATCTGCTGCAGTATCCCGCGACCAGGATACACGGCAGTGGCGCAACGCTCTTCGAGCGCATCAACCACATAGCCACCCACAACCTCTTTACCTCCATATTCGACACCCTGCTCAGGGCATATGCCCGGACCGTGGCCGATGCGCAACGGGCGCTGGAAGCGACCTTCAAAGACGACGGTCACGAGCCGCATTATGCGCTGTTTCTCGCCTACCTGCGCCTTTTGGAATACGCCCGTACCGAGGTCAACACGCTCACCGGGCGCCACCTGGATTTCTATTATCGCGAGGTGCTCCGGCTCAAGGAAAAGGGGGCCGTGCCGGGGAGGGCGCATCTGCTGGTGGAACTCGCCAGGCAGGCGCCGGGTTTCCTGGTAAAGGGGGGGGAACCGTTCAAGGCGGGCAAGGACGACCTGGGCATCGAGGCTCTCTTTGCCAATGACCGCGATTTTTCCGCCAATCAGGCGCAGGTGGTCGAGCTGAAAACGCTCTACCGGCATAAGAACAGCGGCAACGATCCCCTCCCCTTTCAGGACGGGCGCCTGTTCGCCTCACCGGTCGCCCCTTCCGACGACGGCATGGGGGCGGAATTGACCACGGCGGACGGCTCCTGGCACCCCTTTTTCAACAAGATCTACCGGGACGGGGTGCTCTCGGAAATGAAGATGCCGAAGGCGGAGCTGGGCTTCGCCATCGCCTCGCACTATCTGTCGATGGCCCAAGGCAAACGCACCGTCACCGCCACCTTTACCGTCTCCAACCCGGAAAAACTGCGGCTGTCGACCGATCGCAGGAGCGACGTGGTCTGCCTGTTCTCCGGCGAGAAGGGGTGGCTGGAAAAGGGCGCTTCGGCATTCATGGCAAAGGGCGCCACCCTTGCCCTGGAAATCCAGCTGACCGGCGCCGATCCCGCCGTGGTCCCCTATTCGGCAAAAATACACGGCTACGATTTCCCGACCGATCTGCCGGTGCTGCTGGTAAAACTGCGGCATCTGGACACGGTCGAGTATCTGTACCCGTCCCTGCAGGACGCCGTGGTGGAAAAAATCGACCTGAAAGTGGAGGTGCAGAGGCTCAAGAGCCTGGCCGTCTCCAACGACTTCGGCCCGCTGGACACCTCGAAGCCGTTTCAACCTTTCGGGGCACAGCCGGTGGCAGGCAGCGCCCTGGTGATCGGCTCCAGCGAGCTGTTCCAAAAGACGCTTGCCACGGCAACGGTCAATGTCCAGTGGCAGGGCGCGCCGGCGCCTTATGACAAAGACACGGTCAACGTGGCCACGGAGTATCTTCAGGACGGAAGGTGGCAGGCATCCGGCGTGGCACCCATAGACATCGTGCCGGCGGACGACGGCTTTCCCGACATCGGGATCGGGGAGCTCTCCGATCTGTCGGCGGGTTTTCGTTCCAGGCGTTTCGGGCCTTCGCGGCAGGGGAGCTACGAGCAGCCGCTGGGAGTATGGCCGGGTGAGCGGCCGACCGGCAGCAAGCCGTTCCAGGATGTGCCCGACCTGTCGGAACCGCAGCATTACTCAAGCTCCGCACGGCAGGGTTTCCTCCGGCTGAAACTGACCGGCGACTTCGGCCAGGCGGCATACGAACAGGCGTTGATCGATTACATAAAAAACGTCATCGACAAGGTCCCGAAGAGCGAGAACCCCAAGCCGGTGGCCCCCACCGGCCCCTTTATCAGCGAACTGACGGTAGATTACGGTGCGACCCAGACCATGGATCTGAAAAGTGCAGACCGGTCGGCTCTGGAAACATCCCGCTTCCGTTTCATCCACATCTCTCCCTTCGGTTATGCCGATGAGACCGGGAGATCGGATCGGCCCAGCTACCTGCTGCCTCAGCTGAAGCACAAAAACGAATTCGACGGGAAACTGCCGCCGGGCACTACCGTTCGGCACGAGGCGGAATTCTATATCGGCATGACGGAGCTCAGGCCCCCGCAGCATCTCGCGCTGCTCTTCCAGGTGGCGGACGGGACCGCCGACCCCCTGTCCGAGAAGCCGCGCCCCCACATCCACTGGAGTTATCTGCGTGACAACCAGTGGGTCCCCTTCGCCAGGATCGCCGTGCAGGACGGGACCTGCGGGCTCCTCAACTCCGGCATCGTCACCTTCGCCATGCCTCGCGAGGCATCGGCCGACAACACCGTCTTGCCGCCCGGGATGCACTGGATCAGGGCGGCGGTGGCAGCCGGGAGCGATGCGGTGTGCAGGCTGCGCCTGGTCGCCGCGCAGGCACTGGAGGCAACCTTCGCCGACCGGGGGAACGATCCGGCCTTCCCCGCCAAGGTGCTGCCGCCCGGTACGATCAGCAAGCTGGAAAACCCCGATGCCGCGGTCAAGGGGATCCTGCAACCTTTCCCGAGTTTCGGCGGGCGCGGG
>Ga0209317_1000288_pt1 | contig 64895 bp, 52 predicted proteins | sample RifGroB2_FD_183994 | JGI IMG/M metagenome (GOLD analysis project Ga0209317, IMG submission 183994) | Soil microbial communities from Rifle, Colorado, USA - Groundwater B2 (SPAdes) (version 2) | ecosystem: Environmental > Terrestrial > Soil > Unclassified | place: Rifle, Colorado | collected...
CCCCAGCCGGTACTGGACCGGGTTGGTATCCTGGTACTCGTCCACCAGTATCCAGCGGTAGCGCTCCTGGTACTTCACGAGCACCTCGGGGTGCTCCTCGAAAAGCCGCACCGTCAGGAGCAGCAGGTCGCCGAAGTCGACCGCGTTGCAGCGCTTGAGCCGCTGCTGGTACAGGGCGTAGACGCGGGCCAGCGTCGCCTCGTAGGGAGAGCCGGCAGGTACCCGGTCGGGGGTGAGCCCGGAGTTTTTGAACTCGTCGATGGCCGACCCGAGCGCCTTCGGCGGATATTTTTTCTCGTCCAGGTTGAGTTCGGCGGCGCACTCCTTCAGCAGGCGCTCGCAGTCCTTGTCGTCGTAGATGGCGAAATTGCTGTCGTAGCCCAGGTGGCGGATGTCGTGGCGCAGGATCCTGGCGCAGCTCGAGTGAAAGGTGGAGATGAGCGGCAGTTCGCCGGCGCCGAGGATATGGGTCACCCTCTCCCGCATCTCGCCCGCCGCCTTGTTGGTGAAGGTGACGGCGAGGATCTGCCAGGGGGGCACCGCTCTTTCCTGAACGAGGTGGGCGATGCGGTGCACGATGACGCGGGTCTTGCCTGAGCCGGCGCCGGCCAGCACCAATAGCGGTCCCTCGCCGTGGAGCACCGCCTCCTTCTGGGGGGGGTTCAGGTTGTGGAGCAGTTTCATGGGTTTCCTTCGCGCCCTGCCGGCGCTGGCGCTGCCGCCGGGAGCTGGGCGCCCCTTTTTATACCACTTGGCTTCTCATTGGTCAAAAGGGAATTCCGGACGGCGACCCAGGGCGGCTCCCGCCGTTGCCAAAGGGCGCCGGAGCCGCCGCCGATTTCGGCAATGCGCCGGCGGGGCTTGCAACTGCCGCAACAGCCCCTATTATTTTCTCATTGCCTTTTTGGCAAGGAGATCAGCCGGGGCTGCCGCGGGCGTGACGGCAGGCATCCCTTGGGAGGAAAAGCCATGTTCGAGAGTAAGGAGCAGTACCAGGAGATCGTCAGGCGCGAGGTGCTGTTACTGGAGAAGGCGTGCAACTACGCGATTTGCGACGGAGAGGCCGGCACCTGCCCGCGCTGCGGGCGCGAAGGGCTCTGGGACATAGCGACCAAGGGGTTCATCCATCATCTCGGCAACTCGATTTACTACAGCACCGTCTTCAATCAATGGCGCTGCGGGATCTGCGACAATCCGGCGCGGCACAATAAACCGGACGCACCGGTTTGCGGGAAAACCGGCGAGCAGGAAGGGCAGGCGCTTTGACGCAAGCAAAAATCCGGTCAGGCGCCTTTGCTGCAGGCTTCGCAGCGCAGGTGCGTCGTGTCGGCGATCTCCCCGCCACACAGCGCACAGGCGTTGTTCCATTCGGGGTGTCCTGCCTCGGCGGCCCGTTTTTTCGCCTCCAGCCGCCCGACCTCGGCCTCCATTTCCTCGTTGTACTGTGATTCGAACATGACTCGCTCTCTCCTGCCCCGTTCTCTGTTGACCTGCGGTGCTCTTTCGCCGAGAGGATCCCAGCCTCTTCCAGGGGGGGACCTCGTGGAATCATGTTGTATACTTGCTCGCCTCAAATTTCAAGAGCTTATCCACCTGCCGAAAAAAAGCCCGAGGCAATAGCGTCATATACCGAAACGGCGCAGCGGGCTTGGAACCATTCCTTTCCAAGCTGCCCATACCCCGAACGTCTTGGCACCGCGCATCCGTTTGCCCTGCACGACTCTCCCGACTTGACACCTCGCGGAGGTTGATTAGTATTATCCAATCTGCATGACATTCCACCAATCCGACAGGAGGAAGCAAACATGCGCGTTAAAGTGAGAACAGTCTTTACCCCCTACAGGACCGTGAAGCTCCTCTCCGTAGCCAAGCAGATCAGCGCCGGCATGCGAAAGAGTTCCGCTTTCAGCGGAGAGTGGGCCGGCTGCCCGACCACCCAGATCCAGTTCGACGGAGCGATCGCGAACGTCGACCAGTCCCATCTGGCCAGCCAGAAAGGTGACCGTGACATGATTGCCGCGCGCGTGATGTACGAAGAGGTCCTTAAGGGCCAGATGAGCACCATTGCGCATTACGTCTCGATGGTAGCCGACGGAAATGAGCAGATATTGAGGGAATCGGGGGTTCCGCTGTTGAAATCCGCACCCAGAACCTCATCCGTCACCGCGCCTCCCGTCGTCAGGCTGACAATGAAACACGGAGGCCTCGAAGGCCTGCTCCTGGCCAGTTGCACCCGCGTTCCGGGCAACTGCAGTTACCGTCTCATGGCCTGTTCGGGCGACCCGATGGTCGAGCAGAACTGGTGGGAGGTGGCGGTGGTCGGGAACGCTTCCCGGATGGAGCTTCCCAATTGCGAGCCGGGCAAAAAGTACCACTGCCGCGTTCAGGTCATCGCCCCCAGCGGCACCCACGGTCCCTGGTCCCAGGTGGTCAGCATAATCGCACTGTGAAGCATCCGGGCCATCCGGCCCCGCCTGGCCGGATGGCCCGGATGGCTGCCCGGGATTTTCGCACAACAAAGCCCGCCCTCTGCTCTGTGCAGGGAGTGCGGGCTTTGTTGTGCGAAACGGGGCGGCATTGGCGTCAAGACAGCAAAGCCCCCTTGGTTGCGATACAGCCCGTTGCCTTCCCGAAGCAGGCCCCAGTCGGTGATGATCATGGCCCCCATCAGAAGATCACAGCGCCGTTGCAACTCCCCCCCCCGGCAACCTTATCACCCACCCTCCCGACCGTTGCTTTCAGCGCGGCTCGCTGAAACAGCAGCCCGGCTTTCCTTCCACTCTTACCCTTGTTTAAAAAAAGCAAGTCGTTGCATAAAAATGACAGCACCCTGTTTAAACCAGACAACGGCCCCATGCGGAATAACGTTATAAAATTGAAGAGTTACTCAGCACGTTGCAACAAAATGACAGAGCTTTGTCTTAATGGACAAAGCTCTGTCATTTTAAAACAAGCCCATGTATCGTCATGACAAGGCGTCGTTTCTTGGTGACACCGGTCTGTTTTCTCAGGACAGGGTTCGACATTCCAGGCCCGGAGATCTTTTCCTCCATACAAGGCGACGTGTCCTCTCCCCACGTCACTGTTGCCTCGCGGCAGTCGTTTGGTCGATCGCCTCGACCCGCGCCGCAACAACGAGGCCCATGTGGGAGATTCGACCAGCACGCTGCATTAAAAGCGCAGGACTCAGCCTAATTTGAACAACGCGTTACCGGACAATCACCTTAATGGGCTCCAGCAAGATCAGCCATCGACTCTCTACCCACCCCGCCGATTATCCTCAAACATCTCCACAGGCATCGAATACCGCAAACGCCACACCATCTTGATCGGCCTGTCGTTCTCGTAACTCACCATATCAACCGGCCCTAGATAGGTAAATGGCACGGTGACCCCGTTGCGCTTTTTCTGGTCGCGGGCAAAGACCAGGATCGTATACCCTCGCTCCTGATGGTGAATCAAGTTCTGCCCGTCGGTATGATGCTGCGCGGTATTCGCCTGGGACTCCCAGTGCATAAGCTCCCGGCTGATGGGGTAATCGGCATACATGGTGCTCGGCGAGAACTCCTTCTCAGTCTTCTGAAAAGTGACCAGCAGCACATAGGTCTTTAAGTCTGCGAAGTGGAACGAGCCCACGCCGGTCTGCCCGGCCGTCTCCAGATTTGCCCTTCCGAAGACCGCCTGTACCTCCTTGCCGCCGTAGTGGGCATGCAGTTCCAGCGGGCAAACAAAGGGGAGCAGCGGAATCTGACCGCTGACTTCGGTTGTGTCCTGCGACCAGGCAAGAATTTCGTCTAGGTCGGCTAGGATCGACGGGTTTCGCGCCAAGCGGCTGAAGGCACCATCCAGAGAGTTGATCCCGAGATTGCTCCCCTTGTCTCCCCAGACCCGATAGTAGATCGACATGATGGCACCCCCTGCCAATGCCATTGCCTCATCAAGGTTACCCTTGGCTACCTCGGCAAGGACCTGCCGCAACAGGGTAACCTCCCGCGGGCCATTGATGAACGCGGCGCGCAACAAAGTCTTTTTCAGCCGCACCAAGTCCGGGTCGATAGGAATTGGCGCCAACTGTGCCTTAGCTTTCCACTCCGACCATGACTCCTTCACCAGAAGCACCTCTGGCTCGTAATCGTGATAGCGTATGAAATTGCCGAAGGTCAGCTCTTGGCCGCTTTCGTGGGTGAAGGTCTGCAGCCGGTCCGGCACCTGCACGGCCAAGCGGGCCAAGTTCTCCCTGATGTTCTCCATTATGTACTGCCGAGAGAGGCGGTCGAACTGAATGGAGCAGCCGGCCGGGAGGTGAGGGAAATCCTGTTCCACTTCCTTGACGATGGAAAAACGGTGTCGAGGGAGAAGCGCTTTCAGTTTGGTGTCGGCCCGATAACGGCGGTGGGCTTGACCTACGAAGTCGAGCACGGTTAGGCAGTCCTTGCCCAGAGCGTGGCGTAGGCCGCGCCCGAGTTGTTGGAGAAAAACCGTCAAGCTCTCAGTGGGGCGAAGGAACAGCACCGTGTTGACCTCCGGCACATCCACCCCTTCACTTAGTTTATCCACAGTAAAGAGGAAGGTTAGTCGGCCGCTTTTCAAGTTAGCGAGGAGTTCCCCGCACCTGTCATCGTTAACCCCAGACACAAAGGGCGCGCTAGGGATTCCCAGGGCAGTGAAGTTCTGAGCCATGAACTCGGCATGCTTAATGGTGACACAGAAACCGATGCCCTTGATTGCTGCAAGATCAGGCTCGTAACGGTGAACCGCCGCAACGATGGCATCGACGCGCTGCATGGCGCGAACGTTATCCAGCACATAGACGTTTTCCAGGGCCGAGGCGTCATATTTGCCGTTACGCCAGAACTGCTCACCGTTGATGGCAATCGGGTCGGCGACGCCAAAATAGTGGAAGGGACAGAGGAGCTTTTCCTCCAGAGCTTCCGGAAGGCGAATCTCGGCGGCAAAGCGGTTGCCAAAGTCGGCGGCAACATTGTTACCATCCATCCGTTCCGGGGTGGCGGTCAAGCCAAGGAGGATCTGGGGTGCAAAATGATCAAAAAGTGGCCGATAGCTGCTTGCAATGCCGTGGTGGGCCTCGTCAACAACGATGTAGTCGTAGAACCCGCTCCCAACCTGTTCCCAGAGGCGTCGACTTGCCAGCATGCCTACGGAACAGAAGAGATGCTCCAAGCGAGTGGCCTGAAACTGCCCAACCAGCAGTTCACCGAAGTTCTGATCACGGAGGACATTGGCAAAGGTGGCCTGGGCCTGTTGGAGAATCTCCTGACGATGGGCCACGAAGAGAAGTTTGGCTTGCTTCTGTTTCTGGTTGAAGAATCGTTTGAAGTCGAAGGCGGCGACCACTGTTTTGCCAGTGCCGGTAGCGGCAATTACCAGGTTACGCCAGCGGTCATGGCTATTTCGCTCCCGCTCAAGCGCCTCCAAGATGCGCTCCTGAAAAGGGTGGGGGCGCAGGTCGAAGAATACTACCGGCCCGCTTGACCGGGGATTCCGCGCCCAATCAATTGCGTCGCGAAACCGGATCGGATTCTCGGCATCAAAGGGGATGAATTCGCGACTGTTCCAGTAGGTCTCGAATTCGACAGAGAACTTTTTGAGGATGTGCCCCATGTCCTGGGCAGTAACTTTGAGGTTCCATTCCAGGCCGCTGGTGATTGCCGCATGTGACATGTTCGCCGAACCGATGTAGGCCGTTGCAAAGCCGCTGTTGCGCTTGAAGTGATATGCTTTAGCATGGAGCCTGGTCCGCTCGGTGTCGTAGGAGACACGAACCTCGACGTTCGGCAAGCGTGCAAGCCACTCCACCGCCGGGGCATCGGAGGCCCCCATGTAGGAGGTGGTGATCAGCCGTACCGGAACATTGCGGTCGCGCAGGTCCTCAAAGGCCGGCATGAGCAGGCGCAGGCCTGACCACTTGATAAAGGAGATGAGGATATCCACCCCATCGGCGGAGCGCATCTCCTCCAGCAATTCATGACCAAGCTGTGGATCCTGAGGAGAACCGGTGAACAGAGAGCTTTCGGTCAGCGGGGTGTGAGGGCGGGGAATGCCTGACTTGCCATAATGAGGCGGAGTGATTTCGAGAAGGATCTGTTTTTGGTCATGGATTAGGCGATGTTTTTCGAGATGGCTTCTCCCGGGCTCACCGGCAACCTGTCCTAGAAGTTGATTGCAGAGGGCTAGGCGTTTCTCTGGGTCGGATTCTTCGCGGAGCGCCTGTTCGAGAACCTTGGCCACGAAAGCGGCATAGCGTACCGGTTGCTCCTCCAAGTCAATCTTGCCAAAGACGGTACGCAGTTCCGGGTGCAGTGTCAGAGTATCCAGCAAAAATTCGTCTAAAAGCGCTTCGTAAATGCCGGCAGATATATACTTCAATTTAAGCAAACTCCTTCAATTGAATGAGAATGTTCTGTCTTGCCAAGCACCGCTACCAACTCCGCAATCACACGTAAACCCTCTGCCTGTTCCTCATGTACAATGATTTCCTCACAACCCGACAATGTCGAATGGCGTGGAATGGAAAAAAGGGACAGCTGTCCCTTTTTTCGACCATCAACTATATCCGTTATGCTGCGGTTCAGACATTTCCATCCCGCAGGATCATCTGCGGCACTTGTCCTCCTGCCCGCCCATGTCTACTCCACCGTGACGCTCTTGGCGAGGTTTCTCGGCTGGTCCACGTCGGTACCCTTGAGCACCGCCACATGGTAGGCCAATAGCTGCATCGGGATGGAGAGGATGATGGGGCTCACCTCCTCGCCGTCGAGCGGGATCTCCAGCGCCACTTCCACCTTGTCGCGCACCTCGGCGTCCCCCGCCGTGCAGACGGCGATGACGCGCCCGCCGCGGGCGATCACCTCCTCCATGTTGGAGCAGACCTTCTCGTAATTCGGCCCCTTGGGGACCAGGACCACGACCGGCATGTGCTCGTCGATCAGGGCGATCGGCCCGTGCTTCATCTCGCCGGCCGCGTACCCCTCGGCATGGATGTAGGAGATCTCCTTGAGCTTCAGCGCCCCTTCCAGCGCGATCGGGTAGTTCATGCCGCGCCCAAGGTACAGGAAGTCGCGCGCGTTCATGTAGTTGCGGGCAACCTTCTCCACCTCCTCGTTCAGCTTCAGGGCCTCTTCCATCAGGGCGGGGACCCGCACGATGGAGGCGATCAGCCCCCTCCCCTGCTCCATGTCCATGGCGTTGCGGGCGCGCCCGAGCCGGATGGTGAACAGGTAAAGGGCCACCAACTGGGTGACGAACGCCTTGGTCGAGGCGACCCCGATCTCCGGGCCGGCGTGGGTGTAGATGACGCCGTCGGCCTCGCGGGCGATGGAGGAATCGACCACGTTGCAGATGGCGACGCATTTGCCGCCGCGCCTTCTCGATTCGCGCATGGCGGCAAGGGTGTCGGCCGTCTCGCCGGACTGCGAGATCAGGATGACCAGGGTCTTCTCGTCGATCACCGGGTTCCGGTAGCGGAACTCGGAGGCGATGTCCACCTCCACCGGCACACGGCAGTGCTCCTCGATCAGGAACTTGCCGACCAGCGCGGCGTGCCAGGAGGTGCCGCAGGCGATGATGCAGATCCTGTTCACCGCGTTCAGTTCGGCGTCGCCCATGGAGAGATCCTCCAGGTAGACGTCCCCCTGTTCCTCCCTGAGCCTGCCGGCGATGGTGTCCCTGACGGCGCGGGGCTGCTCGAAGATCTCCTTCAGCATGAAGTGGCGGTAGCCACCCTTCTCGGCCATGTGCGACGACCAGTCGATGTGGCGCGGCGTCTTTTCCAGCGGGCTCCCCTGGACGGTGCTGAAATAAGCGGCGCCACCCCGGAACACGGCCATCTCGCCGTCCTCCATGAAGATCATGGAACGGGTGTGGGAGAGGATCGCGGGGATGTCGGAGGCGACGTAGAACTCGCCGTCTCCAAGCCCCACCACCATGGGGGAACCGAGCTTGGCGGCGATCAGCACATCCGGCTCGTCTTCGCTCACGATGCACAGGGCGTAGGCCCCCCTGAGAAGCGCCAGCGCCTCGCGCACGGCCGACTCGAAGCTGCCGCTCGACTTGCGGCGCTCCTCGATCAGGTGGGAGACCACCTCGGTGTCCGTCTCGCTCTTGAAGATGTGCCCCGCCGCCTTCAACTCGTCGCGCAGCTGCAGGTAATTCTCGATGATGCCGTTGTGCACCACCACGACGTGCCCCGCCTGATGGGGATGGGCGTTGATCTCCGACGGCCTGCCGTGGGTGGCCCAACGGGTGTGTCCGATGCCGAGCGTGCCGGTAACGGGCTCCGCCACCAGCAGGCGCTCCAGGTTGACGAGCTTTCCCTCACTGCGCCTGATGCTCGCCCTGCCGCCGCTTATGGTGCAGATGCCCGCCGAGTCGTAGCCACGGTACTCGAGCTTTCTCAGCCCCTCGATGATGATGGAGGTGGCATCCTGCCGACCGGTATACCCTACTATGCCGCACATATTTACTCCGAATTTCCCGGGCCTTCCGGCGGCTTGACGCCGCCGGCTTTCGAAGCCGGGAATGGTTTTATTTTTTTCTGAGCTTCCAGCCTTCCTTGTTTACCTGCGGCGCCCGGGCGATGGCGAGCGAGTCCGGCGGCACGTTCGCCGTCACCGTGGTCCCCGCCGCTATCAGCGAGTTTCTCCCCACCGTGACCGGCGCCACGAGCTGCACGTCGCTCCCGACGAAGACGTCGTCCTCGATGACGGTCTGGTGCTTCTTGACGCCGTCGTAGTTGCAGGTGATGGTGCCGCAACCGATGTTCACGTTGCTGCCGATGGTCGCGTCTCCCAGGTAGGTGAGATGGGACGCCTTGGACCCCTCTCCCATGAAGATCTTCTTGGTCTCCACGAAGTTCCCTATCTTGACATGGGGGGAGAGTTCGCTGCCGGCGCGCAGATGCGCCATGGGCCCGATGGCCACCTGTTCATGAACCCTCGACTGCTCCATGACGCTCCCCGCCTTGACCACGACGTCGTCGCCTATCAGGCAGGAATGGATCAGCGCCCCCTGCCCGATCTCGCAGCGCTCCCCGATCGAGCTCTCCCCGGTGATGGTCACCCCGGGATGGATCACGCTGTCGCGGCCGATCTTCACCCCGCGGTCCACATATACCGCCTGCGGGTCGATCATGGTGACGCCGGAGAGCATGAGCCCGCGGTTGATGCGGCCGCGCAGCACCCTCGCCGCCTCGGCGAGCTGCACCCGGTCGTTCACCCCGGTGATCTCCTCGGCGTCGGCCACGGCAAAGCTCAGGCACTTGAGCCCCTGCTGTGCCGCCTGGCGCACCACGTCGGTGAGATAGTATTCCCCCTGCGCGTTGTCGTTATCGAGATCGGCAACCGCGCCTTCCAGAAACTCCCGGTCGACGCAGTAGACCCCCGCGTTCACCTCGCGGATCAGCCGCTGCTCGGGGGAGGCGTCCTTCTCCTCGGTGATCGACGTGATGTACGCATCGGCCACCTTCACGATCCGGCCGTAGCCGAAAGGATCGGCCACGGTGGCGGTCATCACGGTGACCGCGGCACCTGTCGCCTGATGCGCCTCGAGCATCCCCTGCAGGGTCTCGGGCCTGATCAGCGGGGTGTCCCCGCACAGGATCAGTACGGTGCCCGCCCCGTCTGCCAGCCCGGACATGGCGCAGCGGACCGCGTGACCGGTTCCGAGCTGTTCGGACTGCACGGCAAATGAGACCTCTTCCCGGTCCGCGAAATAGGCGCGCACCTTTTCACCCTGATGCCCGACCACCAGCACGCAGCCGGCAACCCCCGCCTCGAAGGCCGCAGCGACCGGCCAGGCGATCATCGGGGGACCCGCAACCGGGTGCATCACCTTGACCAGGCCGGACTTCATCCTGGTCCCCATCCCTGCCGCCAGCACAATTGCAGATATCTTCGCCATCTCTAACCTCCTTGGGCCGAACCGCACCGACATGAAAAGCTATATATTTATCAATATTAGCCTTAATCGTCAAGGTGTTTAACTTTCCCCTGCAGCGGCGGGTCTCCCGTTTTTACCATTTACACATCTGTAACTTCCCGTTATAGTCCCCCCTGGAGGAAGCATGGGTATTCCCGAGGACATAGCGCAACTGGAACTGCAACTGCGCGAGCTCATCGTCAAGTACGAGCAGTACTTCTTCGGGATCGAGAAGAGGGAGCCGCTCAAGCTGCTCGAGGAGGTGGAGCGCACGGTCAGGCGCTACCGAAACATGAGCATCCCGAACACCATGCACCGGTTCAAGTACGACGCGCTCGCCGCCTCCCTGAGCGTGCACAAGCAGAAATGGACCCGCATCAACCGCCTGATCGAGGACGGCAAGTACGAGAGGGACCGCTTCAAGATGTCGCTGCGCCGGCCCGAGACGGCCAGGGAGCGCCCTGCCCGACCGGCCCCCCCCGCTTCCGACCAGCAGCTGGACAGGATCTTCCAGGAGTACCGCAACGCGCGTCTTGCCTGCAACCTCCCGGTGGAGAACGTCTCCCGCGAAATGATCGCCCAGGCCATCGAACGGCAAAAGCCCGCCATACTGGAGAAGTACCGCTGCAGCGACGTCAACTTCGTCGTCGTGGTGGAAAACGGCAAACCGCGCCTGAAGGCCCGCCCGAAAAACTCATGAACATAACACTGGTCGCCATTCATCCCCACCGCTCGCCGCAGGCGGTCCCCCTCGCCTGTGCCTTCCTGAAGGAGGCCCTGCTGGCGGAGCCGGAACTCGCGGCAGCCCTGCGGGTCGAGATCTTGGAGTTTTTCCTGGACGACCCCCCCGGCAGCTGCGCTGAGGCGATCCTGAAAACGTCGCCCGACCTGGTCGCCTTCTCCATCTACGTCTGGAGCCGGGACCATGCCCTGTCCGTCGCGAAGCGGCTGGTCCGGATCGCCCCAACGCTTTCGCTTTGCGCCGGCGGCGCCGAGCCTACGGCGAACCCGGCGGGGCTCCTCGACTCCGGCCTATTCCGATTCCTGATCCGCGGCGAGGGGGAGCGCCCCCTGGTGCAGGTGGCCCGCCTGGCGCTTCAGGGGATGGACCCGGCAGGGGTGCCGGGGGTCCTCATGCCGGGCGAGCTCCCGGGGGCGCTCCCCGCACCGGCCGAGATCGACTCCATACCGTCACCCTACCTTTCCGGCCTGCTCGACCCGGCCGTGCCGGGGGGCGCGCTCTGGCAGCTCTCCCGCGGCTGCGATTTCGCCTGCGCCTTCTGCTTCGACCACAAGGGGAGCGGCGGGGTGCGCCGTTTCGCTCTGGCGAGGATCGAGGCGGAGCTCCGCCTCTTCGCCCGGCAACGGGTGCCGCAGGTGTTCGTGCTCGACTCCACCTTCAACAAGGTGCCCAAGCGGGCCAAGGAGATCCTCCGGCTCATCAAGCGGCTTGCCCCGCGGGTGCACTTCCACTTCGAGGTGCGCAGCGAGTTCATCGACGCCGAAATGGCCGAACTGTTCGCCTCCATCACCTGCTCGCTGCAGATCGGCCTGCAGAGCGCCGATCCCGGGGTGCTGCGCGCAGTCGGCAGGGGGTTCGACCCGGAGGACTTCGGCTACCGGGTGTCGCTTCTGAACCAGTGCGGCGCGATCTTCGGCTTCGACCTGATCTACGGCCTGCCGGGCGACAGCCTCGCCCTGTTCCGCCGCTCGCTCGACTTCGCCCTCTCCCTGTACCCGAACCACCTCGACATCTTCCCGCTCGCCGTACTCCCGGGGACCAGGCTCTACGGCAAGGCGCAGGCGCTCGGGCTGGAACACCTCGGTTCCCCCCCCTATACGCTGCTCTCGACGCCGGACTTCCCGCCCGCCGAGCTGGAAGAGGCGCGGCTTCTGGCGACCGCCTGCGACATCTTCTACAGCCGCGGCAAGGCCGTGGCCTGGTTCAACGCCGCGGTCGGCGCCCTGAAACTCTCGCCCGCCGCCTTTCTCGGCGCCTTTTCCCGCTTCCTGGGCTCCAGGGGCTCACTGGGCGAGCAGGAGATCACCGAGCGGGAGATCTGGGGGGTGCAGCGCGCATTCCTCGCCGAGATCTTCCGGGACAGGAAAAAGAGCCGGCTCCTGCCGCTCGCCCTCGATCTCGCCGACTACCACCACCACTACGCCTGCGCCCTCCTGGCAACCCCGCCCCCCCCCCCGACGGAGAGGGAGCTGAAAAGGATCGATCTGCTGCGCCGCCCGCTCGCCCTGGCCCCCTCCGCCACGCTGTCCAGGTTCAGCTACGAGATCCTGGACATCCTGGAGGCGGGCGACATGGAACTGCCGGCCTTCGCCTCCTGTTTCAAGCCTGCCGAGTCCTACGCCATCATCTACCCCGCCGCCGGGGAGGTCTGCACCGAGTCGGTGTCGAAGGCGTACTTCGACCTCCTGCTGGCCCTGGACGGCAAGCGCAGCGCGCTCTCCGTCTGCCGGGAGCTCTCGATACCCGAGGAGGAGGCGATCCCCTTCCTCGACTTCGCCGCAGCCGAGGGGATCGTCACCCTGTGCCGGCCCGGCTAGGCCGCCCCTCGCCCTGGCGGGACGGGTCCCAAGTCAAATGGCCGCGTCTCCGGGGCAGTCGCCTTAATTCTGATTTTCCAATATATCAATACTACGATTTATACTCCTGCCCCCTTCCCCTCGCCCCGGGTACCCGGAGCTCCTCGCCGCCACCCCCCCGACAGCACCGGCCAGAACCGCTCGGGCGCTTATTGTCAAGTTCTCATAAACGTCGTCATACACAGCTCTCCGCCCCCCCGGCGCGGACCGGAAACGGGCCGAAAATTTTTAATTCATTAAAGCCAGCTGCGACTCGGTGTTTTGACCGTGCGTTCCGCCGCCAATTACGCCAAATGACCACACACGAAGTTGTATCATGCTTATTAATTTACGCTTTTTCTGTTGATTTATACGGCAACGCGTATTACATTAGGCGCCGTTCCGAGCGCCAACTAGCCGAATACGGCGTTGCAAAACGATGTTTTTTTAATTACAGGAGATTACAATGGTCCATGTCTTCACGCGTATCATCCCGCTGCTGCTGCTCCTCGCACTGGCCCAACCCGCGGCCGCTACCCAGGGGCTGGCGATCGACCCGGCGACCTGTCTCGGCTGCCACGGTGACAAGATCTCGGCGAACTCGATGGCCGACTCGGTGCACGGCAAGAACGGCTGCACCAGCTGTCACGTCGAGATCGTAGAACTTGCCAAGCACATGAGGGGCGAGATCAAGGTCGGCAAGGTGCAGTGCGTCCGCTGCCACAAGAAGGAGGCTGCGGAGCACGCCGGCAGCGTTCACACCCAGAAAGGCGTCATGTGCGCCAACTGCCACACCGACATGCACAGCCACACCTCCTGGAAACAGGACAAGCGCCGCGTGCTTGCCATCTGCGTCAAGTGCCACAAGGACGAGCGCGGCTTCAGCCAGTCCGTCCACGGCAAGGGTGTCATCGCGGGGAACCAGGACTCGGCCGCCTGCAACGACTGCCACGGCCTGCACGCCATCAAGCCGCTGGGCGACCCCGCTTCGCACACCAACCGCGAATTCCACACCAAGGTCTGCCTCAGGTGCCACGCCGACGAGAAGCTCGTTGAGCGCAACAAGATCTCCAAGGTGGCGGTGGAAAGCTACCTGGAGAGCTACCACGGCAAGAACTACCGCCTGGGCTACCCGGAGAAGGTCGCCGGCTGCGCCGACTGCCACACGGCCCATGCCATCCTCCCGTCCAAGGACCCCAACTCCTCGGTAAACCCCAACAACCTGGTGAAGACCTGCACCAAATGCCACGAGAATGGGAGCGCGCTGTTCACCAAGTTCTACGCGCACGGCGAGCACAACGATCGTGAAAACTACCCGATCCTCTACTACACCTTCATCGCCATGACCGGCCTGCTGGTCTCCACCTTCGCGGTCTTCTGGCTGCACACCCTGCTCTGGATGATCCGCGGCTTCGTGGAGAACAGGGAGAAGGCCGCCGCCCTCGAAGAGGGGCATATCATGCACCAGATCCCCGAGGGGCACAAGCAGTACCGCCGCTTCAGAAGGGTGCACGTGTTCATGCACCTGCTGGTCATCATCAGCTTCCTCGGCCTGTCGCTCACCGGCCTCCCGCTCAAGTTCAGCGACCAGGCCTGGGCCAAGGTGCTCATGGGCTTCTATGGCGGCGCACCCAACGCGGCGCTGATCCACAGGTGCTGCGCGGGGATCACCTTCATCTACTTCGCCATGGCGATCTCGATGAGCATCCACTTCCTCTTCATCAGGAAGGACCTCAAAGGGAACTTCCTGCAGAGGCTGTTCGGGCCGGATTCACTGTGCCCCAACCTGCGTGACATAAGCGACGTGGTCGGCATGGTGCGCTGGTTCTTCTTCCGCGGACCGAAGCCCGCCTTCGAGAGATGGACCTACTGGGAGAAATTCGACTTCATCGCCGTCTTCTGGGGTATGTTCGCCATCGGCGGCTCGGGCCTGATGCTCTGGTTCCCTGAGTTCTTCGGCAGCTTCCTGCCGGGCTGGGCCTTCAACGTGGCGACCATCATCCACTCCGATGAGGCGCTGCTTGCCACCGGCTTCATCTTCAGCGTCCACTTCTTCAACACCCACGGACGCCCGGAAAAGTTCCCGATGGACTTCGTCATCTTCAACGGCCAGATGTCCAAGCACGAGTTCATCGAAGAGCGTGGCGATCAGTGGGCACGCTACGAGAAGGACGGCATCACCGAGAGCTTCAAGGCCAAGAAGTCGAGCGGCATCGTCTACGACTTCTGCCTGAAGACCTTCGGCTTCACCGCCCTCTTCGTCGGCATCACGCTGCTCATGCTGATGGTGTACGCCTTCCTGTTCCCGCACCACTAGGAACCAGGCAGCAGCTACGAAAAAAGGGGCTCCCGGAAGGGGGCCCCTTTTTTTATCTTCAGCTCAGCAATTCGGGGAAAGGGTCGCGGGACCGGCAGGGCAGAGACGCATGGCAATGCGCAGAAGGCAGAGACGCATGCAATGCGCAGAAGGCAGAGACGCATGCAATGCGCAGAAGGCAGAGACGCATGCAATGCGCAGAAGGCAGAGACGCATGCAATGCGTCTCTACCGACACGCGTGGCAATGTGCAGAAGGTAGAGACGCATGGCATGCGTCTCTAGACACGCGTGGCAATGCGCAGGGGGCGAGACGCATGCAATGCGTCTCTACAGCATCTCGACCGGGTCCACGTCGACCACCAGGCGCACGGTGGACGGGTGGCTGTAGCCGCCCCGGAAATGGAACAGGAGCCTGTGCAGCTCGGAACGCTCCCTCCCCTTCAAAAGGATCTGCCAGCGGAAGCGCCCGCGCACCTTGCCAAGCGGCGCCGTGACCGGCCCCAGGATCTCCACCCGCAGACGGCACTCGCCCTTTATCTTCCTGAGCAGGCCGGCCGCCTCCTCGGCAGAGTTCACCGCCTGCGCCGCCGAGACGGAAGAGAAGGTGAGCGAGGCGAGGTGGGCGAAGGGGGGATATCCCACGTCCTCGCGAAAGGCGACCTCCTGCGCGTAGAACCCTTCATAATCGTGCGCGACCGCATGGGTCAGGGCGTAATGCTCCGGCGCCAGGGTCTGCACCAGCACCCGTCCCGGCTTGTCTCCCCGCCCCGCCCGCCCCATCACCTGGGTCACCAGCTGAAAGGTCCTCTCGCTGCTCCTGAAGTCGGGGAGGTTCAGCGAGGCGTCGGCGGAGACCACGCCGACCAGGGTCACGCCGGGAAAGTCGTGTCCCTTGGCGATCATCTGGGTGCCGATCAGGATGTCGACCGTCCCCTCCTCGAGCTCCTTCAGCACCCTGGCGTGCCCTCCCCTTCCCTTGGTGGAGTCCCGGTCCATCCGGGAGACCCGCGCCTCGGGGAAGAGCTCCTGCACCTCCTGCTCGACCCGCTCGGTGCCGCGCCCCAAAAGCGTGATCTCCTTCCCCTGGCAGGTGGGGCAGGCGGAGGGGGCGGGTATCGAGTAGTCGCAGTAATGGCAGATGTGGCGCCCCTTCACGCGGTGGTAGGTGAGCGTCACCTCGCAGTTGGGGCAGCGCAGCACGTGGCCGCACTCCTGGCACACCAGGTAGGTGGCGAAGCCGCGCCGGTTCAAGAAGAGCAGCGTCTGGCCGCCGGCGTCCAGGTTTTCCCCGATGGCGTCGATGAGCGGCTGCAGGAAGGTCTTCCCCTTCTGCCCCCGGGCGTCCAGCATCACCGTCTCCGGCATCGGGAGCTCGCGCACCCGGTTGGGGAGCTGCAGATAGCAAAGCCTCCCCTGCATGGCGGCGTGGTAGCTCGTGACCAGCGGGGTGGCCGAGCCGAGGATCACCACGGCACAGGCGAGCTTGCCACGCACCAGCGCCAGATCGCGGCTGTTGTAGCGCACCCCCTCGGACTGCTTGTAGCTCCCCTCGTGCTCCTCGTCGACCACGATCACGCCGAGGCGCTCAAGCGGCGCGAACAGCGCGGAACGGGCCCCGATCACGATCACCGCTTCACCGCGCCTGATGCGGCGCCACTCGTCGAAGCGCTCCCCGTCCGAGAGCCCGGAGTGCAGGACGGCGATGCCGCAGTCAAAGCGCCTCTTGAAGCGTCCGACCAGCTGCGGCGTCAGGGCGATCTCCGGCACCAGGACCAGCGCGGTTTTGCCGGCGGCCAGGGCCACGGCGATCGATTGCAGGTAGACCTCGGTCTTGCCGCTGCCGGTGACGCCGTGCAGAAGAAAGGGGGAGAAGGCGCCCGAGCCGACGGCGGCCGAGATCCGGGTCAGGGCCCCGGCCTGATCGGCGTTCAGCGCCAGCGCGGCGTCATGACCGAAATCGGCGGCCCGGAACGGGTCGCGGTACACCTCGCGCTCCACGAAGCGGGCGGCCCCCAGCTCCACCAGCCGGTGCAGCTGCGGCCGGCAGTTGCCGAACCGCTGCCCCAGATCGGCGGCGGCACATTCGCCCACCTCCCCCAGGTACTCCAGGATCTCCAGCGCCTTGCCCCGCGGCAGCCTCTCGGCCCCGTCGACGGCGCCGTAGATCCGCACGGTCCGCACGCTCTTGCCCCCCTTGAGAAACTCCCGCAGCACCGGGGTGCCGTCCTCGGCCGTCTCGCACCGGTAGCGGCTGACCAGGTTGATCCCGGCCGGGAGCGCCATCTTGATCACCTCTCCCAGCGGGTGCAGGTAATAGCCGGCGATCCAGCGGTAGAACTCCAGTTCCGCTTCGGTGAAGAGCGGCTCGTCGTCCAGGACCTCCAGCACCTCCTTCAGTTCGCCGCCCGCAGCGACGGCGTCGCCCAACAGGTAGCCGGTCACCTTGCGCCTGCCAAAGGGGACCAGCACCCTCTTTCCGGCGACGGCGAGCTGCGAGAGACGCTCGGGCACAAGGTAATGGAAGCTTCCTTCCAAGGGGAGCGGGATGGCAACCTCTACGATGTGATGGAGGGATGTCGGCATGTCGGGACGGGTTCGATTCAGGGGTTTCGCGCTCGCCAAAGGCGGACGCGGCAAGGGAAGGAGAGGAGGATGCCTATCGTGTGTGCGTGCCGCTCTCCGGCCATAGAGCTTGCAGGAGAGGATCTCCCTCCCCTTGAAGGGGGAGGGAGTTGAAGCTTAAAGGGAGGTCATGCTACTTCTTGAGCACCTCTTCGGCGATGGCGCGGCCCAGCGCCTCGCACTCGGCGATCGCCTCGGCCCTCGGCATGAACGGGGCGCGCACGAAGGGGACCGGCAGCTTGAAGCCCATCCCCTTGAGGCGCTCCTCCACCATCCGGCACGCTTCGCCGCTCCAGCCGTAGCTGCCGAAGATCCCGCCGATGTTCCCCTTGAGGCTCACCGTGGAGAGGTAGGCGAGCACGTCCCACATCGGCTTGGGGATGTCGCGGTTTATGGTCGGGCAGCCGAAGATGAGGGCGTCGCACTCTTCCATCAGGTCGCGCACGTCGGCGAACGAGGCATGGTTGATATGGCAGAGCGTGACGTGCAGCCCGGCGACGCCGGCCCCCTTGGCGACCGCCTCCGCCATCTGCTCGGTGTTGCCGTGCGGCGACAGGTAGAAGATCGCGATGCGCTTGCCCCCCGCCTTCGGCTGGGACCACTTGCGGTACAGATCCACCATCTTGCGCGGCTCGCTGCGGAAGATCGGGCCGTGGCTCGGGCAGACCATGTTCAGCTGCACGTCGTCGAGCTTCGCCACGGCGGCCAGCACGCGCTCCTTGAAGGGACGCATCAGGCAGTCGTAGTAGAAGCGGGTCTCGCCGGAGAAGTCGGGCATCTCGTCGGCGAAGATCCCTTCCCCCGCGTAGTGGGCGCCGAAGGCGTCGCAGGGAAACAGGACACCGTCCTCCTCGAGCAGGGTGAACATGGTGTCGGGCCAGTGCAGAAAGGGGGCCGCTATGAATTTCAGGGTGCGGCCGCCCAGGTCGAGCGACTCGCCGTCCTTGACGATGCGGGAATCAAAGGGGGTGTGGATCTGGTTCCCCAGGAAGGTCCGTGCGGCCTGGCTGGAGATGACGCACGCCTTCGGGCAGTGCTTGAGCAGAAAGGAGAGAGATCCGGAGTGATCCGGCTCCGAGTGGTTCACCACGATGTAGTCCACCTCGGCAGGGTCCATGATCGAGCGGATCTTGTCGAGGAACTCCTCGCAGCGCTTCGCCTTCACCGTGTCGATGATGGCCGTGTGGGTGTCGCCCTTTACCAGGTAGGAGTTGTAGGTGGTGCCGTGTTCGGTGGGAAAGAGATCGTCGAACACGGCGAGGCTCGGGTCCTTCACCCCTACCCAGTAGAGACCCTTCCCTAATTCAACAGCTCCAGACATGCTAACCCCCTATTGGAATCTTTATTGGCTGCCGCGAGGCTCCCGCGGCGATCTTGCTTGAGAAGCGGCCCCCGCAGTGTCTCCGCGGGGGCCATCGATCAGTGCAAGACGATATCAAAAAGACCGGGTGAAAGCAACCCCGTAAACGGCTACTTTGCCGCGCCGCCCCTGCCGCGCCGGTACTCGACGACGACCTGCTGGTCGCGCCGGCCGGAACCGGCTGCCTGGCCCGGACGCCCCTTCGATGCGGAGAACGGCTTCTTGCGCGGGTCTGAAGAGGGGCGCCCCTTCCTGGCGCCGGGTGCGCCGTTGCCCCTTCTCAGGGGACGGGTCGGCTCGAACCCTTCGATCACGTGCTGCGGCAGGGTCTTGCCGGTGAAGCGCTCGATCCTGTCCAGGTAGGCGACCTCGTTGCCGGAGCAAAAGGAGATGGCGATGCCGGAGGCGCCGGCACGTCCGGTCCTGCCGATGCGGTGCACGTAGTCCTCGGCGAACTTGGGGAGGTCGAAGTTGATCACGTGGCTGATCCCGGTCACGTCCAGGCCGCGGGCCGCCACGTCGGTCGCCACCAGCAGCCGTACCTTGCCGCGGCGCATGTTGACGATGGTCTTGTTGCGGGCGCCCTGGGACATGTCCCCGTGCAGCGCCGCCGCCGCGTGCCCCTGAGCGTAGAGCTCGGCGGCCAGCATGTCGGCGTCGCGCTTGGTGGCGGAGAAGATGATCGCCTTGGTGACGCTGGCGTCGTTGATCAGGTGCTGCAGCAGGCGGTTTTTGTGGCGCATGTCGTCGGTGACATGGAGGCGCTGCTCGATCTGGAGTTCCTGAACCTTGGTCGCCTCGACGGCGATGCGGACCGGGTCCTTCAAGAGGCGCTTGGCGAGTTTCGCCATGGCGTCGTCCATGGTGGCGGTGAAGAGCAGCGTCTGGCGCTCATCCGGCGCTGCGGCGGCGATGCGGTCCACGTCCTCGGAGAAGCCCATGTCCAGCATGCGGTCCGCCTCGTCGAGGATCAGCAGTTCCAGACGCGACAGGTTGATGCTGCGGCGGTCCAGGTGGTCGATCAGGCGCCCGGGGGTGGCCACGATGATGTCCACCGGCTGGGACAGGAGCGCCATCTGCTCGCGGTACGGCATGCCGCCCAGGATGGCGCCGCATCTGACCCGCATGAACTTGCCGTAGGTTCTGACCGCGTCGGTCACCTGGTTGGCGAGTTCGCGGGTGGGGGTGAGCACCAGGATGCGGGGCCCTTTCCCTTTCAGGGTGGACGGGGTGAGCAGGCGCTGCAGCGCGGGGAGCACGAAGGAAGCGGTCTTGCCGGTGCCGGTCTGGGCGCTGCCGATCAGGTCCCTACCCTCCAGGGCGAGCGGTATCGACTGAGCCTGGATCGGGGTCGGTTCGGTGTAGCCGCAGGCGGCGATGGCTTTGATGATCGGTTCGGCAAGTGCGAGTGTTTCAAAAGACATGGTGATTCCTTTCTTCCCTAGGGCAAAAACAGGACGCGGCGCAATGGACCGAGGAATCCCCGACGGTCGGGCGTGCGAACGGCATTTTTGAAAAGGGGGCGCAAAGTGTGTGGGCGTGAAAAACCGCTGCGGCAACACCTGCCGCATGCATTTATTCGGACAGCAACACGCCTAATGACCGGCAAACCATACATCGTCGCCAACCATTAGCTGCTGCCGCATTTCTCGTGGGGATTAACCTGAATGCGAGGGGTTGGATCGATGGGAAGGGAAAGATGCTCCCAGATGGAACTGATGTCAGTCAGACGAACATATTTACTACACCCTTCCCGGGAAAGCAAGGCTTTTATTTCGGCCCGCCGTTTACGGCAGTTCCGGCGGCACGGCGGACCGCCAGGGGCGCCACGTCCACCCCGGGCGCGCCCACAAAAAAACCCCGCGGACTGCGCGGGGTTTTTATCAAGTCGGCTCGAGGTGCAACGGTCGTGGAGGGGCACGCCGATCCCGAAGCTTCCGGCTACTTCTTCTTGCTTGCGATGGCGTCCTTGAGGGCCTTGCCGGGACGGAACTTGGGCACCTTGGCTTCGGCGATGTTGATTTCCTTGCCGGTCTGCGGGTTCCTGCCGGTACGCGCCTGGCGCTGTGCCACTTCAAAGCTGCCAAAACCAACCAGGGTGACCCTGTCTCCCTGCTTCAATGCGCCGCTCACGGTCGTAATGAAAGCGCCGACGGCCTTCTCGGCCGCAGCCTTCGGGATATTAGCGGACTTTGCCACTGCTTCGACGAGTTCTGCTTTGGTCATGTCAAACCCTCCTTGGATGTATTAAATTAGTGTCACTATAATCATAAATTTGCAATTGGCAAGGGTTTTCTTGGCGGCCGCAGCATTTTCTCCAGGACAGGAGCGGTTCTAGCTCATGCGGGGCCCGCGAAACGGCTCCTGTCAAGGCTTTACGAAATCGGGACCCGACCCGGCCCGCGCCGCGCCCCTTCGCACAAAACCGTGCGATATAAGCAAGTTACTGCACAACGGGTATCACTTCCTGTTCGACGGGCGGCTCCGGGTCGTAGCTGTTAGGCTCGGTGCCGCTAATGAAGCATTCCTGGACCGCCCCCGGCGTCCCCTCCCGCGCCAGACGCCCGGTGCGCGGGTCGATCAGCGCGAAGGTGACGTTGGGGGGGGTGCTGAACTGCCGCACCGGCACGCCGGCCAGGGCGCGTTGCATGAACTCGGTCCAGATCGGGGCGGCCGCCTGCCCGCCGGAGCCGCTGTAACCCAGGCTGCGCTCCTGGTCGTAGCCGACCCAGACCCCCGCCACCAGCTGCGGCACGTACCCCACGAACCAGGCGTCCTTCATGTCGTTGGTGGTCCCGGTCTTGCCCGCCACCGGTCGTCCCAGGGCACGGGCCCGTCCGCCGGTGCCGCTCGTCACCACGCTCTGCATCAGGTTGGTCATGATGAAGGCGGTCTCGGGCGGGATCGCCGGGACGACGCTCAGCGCCTGCGGGCCCGCCGGCGCAGCCGGCACGGGCGGCGCACCCCCGGCGGGAGACGCCCCCTCCCCGTCACCCTCGCCCGGCTCTCCCCCCCCGGCCGGGGTGGAGGCGCTGGAGATCCCGGTGAAGACCGGCAGCTTGGGTTCCGCCACCTCCTCCAGCACGGCCCCCTCCCGGTCCAGCACCCTGGTGACGAAATAGGGGGTGGTCCGGTACCCCCCCGAGGCGAACACGGCATAGGCGCTGGTGAGCTCCAGCGGCGTCAGGCTGGAAGAGCCCAGGGCCAGGGTGAGGTTGTTGGCCATGGGCGAGCCGATGCCGAGCTTCTTGGCGTACTCGATGGCGCTGTAGACGCCGATTTTTTCCAGGATCTTCACGCTGACCACGTTTATCGAGTTGGTGAGCGCCTCGCGCATGGTGACCGGGCCGCGGTAGACGTTGTCGTAGTTCTTCGGCTTCCAGGCCTTCTCCCTGCCGCTTTCGTACTCCACCTGCGAGTCGTCGATGATGCTCGCCGTGGTCATCCCCTTGTCCAGGGCCGCCGCGTAGATGACCGGCTTGAAGGCGGAGCCGGGGTTCCTCCTGGCCTGCATGGCCCGGTTGAACTGGCTCTTCTTGAAATCGTACCCACCGACCATGGCGCGCACCCCGCCTGTCAGCGGGTCGATGGCGATCAGCGCCGCCTGCGCCTCGGGGACCTGGTCCAGGGCGAACACCGCCCCGGCGCGGTTCACGTCGGACTCCTTCACCTGCAGCTCCAGCACGGCGCCCAGGCCGATGGCCCGCTTCGCCTCGGGCTTGCCGTAGCTGTCCACAAGCTCCAGCTTCCCCGCCCATTCCATGTTCTTCCTGGTCACGGTTCCGGTGCGGTCCCCGACCCGCACGGTGAGCTCGCGCTTTGCCGGGTCGACCGCGGTCACCACCCCCTGGTAGACGGAACCCTGTTTCAGCGCCAGGTAGTCGATGCCGTCCTCGATCTTCTTGCAGAAGGGGTCCACCTCCTGCTCGGCGAGGTACTTGGCCGCCCCGCGGAACCCCTGCCTCTTGTCGAGCGCCTTCAACCCGTTCACCACGGAGTCGTAGGCCCCCTTCTGCATCTCGGCGTTCATGGTGGTGTAGATCCGGAGGCCGTCCTTGTAGAGCCGCTCCTCGCCGTACTTCTCCTCCAGCTGCTTTCTGACCTCCTCCAGGAAGTAGGCGGACTGGTCCGCGTTCACCTTCTTCAGCGCCTGGATCACGATGGGGGTGGCCTTGGCGTGGTCCGCCTCGGCCTGGGTGATGTACCCCTCCTTCACCATCCTCTCCAGCACGTACCCCTGGCGCTCCTTGGCCCGGTCCAGGTGCTTGATGGGGGAATAGCTGTTGGGCGCCTTGGGGAGGCCGGCCAGGATCGCCATCTCGGCCAGGTTGAGCTTGTCCACCTCCTTGCCGAAGTAGGTCTCCGCCGCGAGCTGCACCCCGTAGGCGCCGGCGCCCAGGTAGATCTGGTTCAGGTAGATGTAGAGGATCTCGTCCTTGGAGAGACGCTCCTCCATTCTTTTGGCGAGGATCGCCTCCTTGAGCTTTCGGGAGAACTTCTTCTCCGGGGTGAGCAGCATCGACTTGGCGACCTGCTGCGTGATGGTGGAGGCCCCCTCCTTCTTGCTCATGGAGATGACGTTCTTGAAGGCGGCGCGCAGCACCCCCAGGTAATCGATCCCCTTGTGCTGGTAGAAGTTGGAGTCTTCGGCGGCGACGAACGCCTGTATCAGGCGCCGGGGTATCTTGTCCACCGGCACCACGGTGCGCCGCTCCAGGTAGAATTCGCCCACCAGGGTGCCGTCCGCGCCGAAGACCTGGGAGAGGATCGGGGGCCGGTAGTCGGCCAGGCGGTCCACCTTGGGAAGCACGCCCAAAAGGTAGAAGAAGTAACCGATGAACGCGAACAGCGCGATGAGGGCGCAGCCGGACAGGCCTGCGAGCAAGAGCCTGAGGCCGGAGCGCGTCTTCAATTTGCGCGGCTTCGCCTGGTAAGTCTCCATAGGGGGGATTCTCCGATGCTGTGGCACGTTTATCACGAAAGGAAAGATTATCCCAACTTAGCCGGCGAATTCAAGGTTAATGTGCGCGGCGGCATCCGGGACGGGCACCCGGCCAATCCTTAAAGCATGCTAGCACGTAAATAAACCTCAAGTTTTTCTTTGACCCACCCGATGTTACCGGGTAATATAGCGCAATTAATTTTCATTGGTTTTAACCTTAATTAGAAGGAGGGATTACATGATGAGGAAGATCTTTGTACCGGTGACCGCAGCGCTCCTCTCCCTGGCAGGGACCGCATTCGCCGCCGAGTTCCAGCCGATGGGCGCACTCGGCATAGGCGGTGCGGGCGTCGCCCGCACCACCAACGCCATGGCCGGCTACTGGAACCCGGCCGGGCTCGCCTTCAACGAGCACGCCTTCTCCATGCCGATCAGCGTGGGCGTGGGGCTTAGGGTCTCCAAGGGACTGGCCGACAACGTGGACAAGGTGAGCAAGTTCACCGAGGGAGACCCGTCCGTATTCGACAACCTGAAGACCATCGGAACCGGTCAGGATGCCACGGCGCTGGGCGACGTGGTGAGCCTGCTGGCGGTGCTGAAGGACGTAGAGACCCAGAAGGGGACGGTCTCCCTGCAGGGGAACGCAGTGGTCGCCATGCAGATCAAGCACTTCGGCTTCGGCGCCTTCGGCACCATGGAAGGGTTCGCCAAGCCGGACATCGACACCACCAACGTGCTGCCGAGCGCGGTCGACGGCAGTACCACACCGATCGACAAAGCCGAGTTCGCGGACGCAGCAGCGGGTTCCGCCCCTTCCAACGCCTTCTTCACCGACCCCACGGTGCGGACCGACCTGACCAGCGCGCTGATCGGGGCAGGGTTCAGCGGCCCCCAGGCCAACGACATCCTGAACAACATCGATGCGCGGCTCGCCACGAGCAGCGCGGGAGGTAGCAACATCCCGGCCATCACCCAGGCTCAGGCTGCCGACGTCATCCTGAACACCCTGATCCCGGCGCTGTCGGCCCAGGTAGGAGACACGCAAAGCATCGACAACAACAGGACGGCCGTGGTCCTGAAGACCATCGCCTACGTGGAATTCCCGATCTCCTACGGCCACCCGATCAGCCTCGGCAGGTTCGGCCAGCTCGGCATCGGCGCCTCGGTGAAGCCGATCATCGGCCGCGTCTACTCCTCCGAGCTGCTTTTGGTCGCAGACAACAGCGTCGACTCCGGCAACATCACCAGCAACATGACCAAGAACTACAAGCAAAGCACCAACGTCACCGTCGACCTGGGCGCCTTCTACAAGTACGGCAGCTGGCTCAACGTGGGCCTCGTGGCCAAGAACCTCACCTCCCCCAAATTCAGCGCGCCCGAACTGAAGGACCAGCGCGGCAACCTGGTCACCCTCGATGCCAAGGGGAACCCGGTCGCCGCGGCGGAGAAGGTGACCCTGAAGCCTCAGGTCAGGATGGGCGTCGCCCTGGATCCCCTCTCCTGGCTCACCATCGCGGCCGACCTCGACCTCACCAACAACGAGACGGTCCTCTCCAGCGCCGATTACAAGAGCAGGAACCTGGGCGGCGGCATCGAGCTGCACCCCCTCACCTGGTTCAAGCTGCGCGCCGGCATGTACAAGAACCTCTCCAACAGCGACGTCGGCCCGGTGGCGACCGCCGGTCTCACCTTCGGCACCAAGTGGGTGAACTTCGACCTGGACGGCGCCTACGGCCTGGAAAGCGCCCAGTACAAAGAGAAGAGCTATCCGAAAGAGGCGCGGGTGCAGACGACTTTGAACATCCAGTTCTAGCGGCGTCCGCCGTCGACCGGCGCGCAGGCGACGACACGAAAAGCTGCCAGGCCCCGACAAGCCTGGCAGCTTTTTTTTGGCCCCGAATTGCCTGCCGCCCCCCTACCCCCCCGCCCCCGCCAGCCGCAACCTGTATACATGCTTACCTTTACCGGTGAATGATGGTACGCTTGCCCACATGGTGACCTCTCTGCTCTCAAGCGACGACCTGCAGCAGGCCCGCGCCCTTATCGAAGAGAGCGGCCTCTCTTTCGATCCCCCGTTCGACGACATGGTCGGCATCTTCCAGGGCAGACGCCTGGTGGCGGTCGGCGCCCGCCAGGGGCGCGTGCTGAAGATGCTCGTCGTGGCGGCCGACCACCAGGGGGGGTCGCTTCTGGACGAGGTGGTGACCGAGCTGGTCGGGCGCGGCTTCCAGAACGGGATCGACTCCTTCTTCATCTTCACCGCCCCCGGCCACGCGACCAGCTTCGAACGGCTCAATTTCAACCTGCTGGTCTCATCCGGCAAAAGCGCGCTCCTCGAGTACGGCGACGGCCTGAGGCGCTACCTGGCCCGGCACCAGCCGCTGGTGCTGCCGGGGCATAACGGCGCCGTGGTCGCCAACTGCAACCCCTTCACGCTGGGGCACCGCTACCTGATCGAGCAGGCGGCCGCCAGCGTCGAACATCTGTACCTCTTCGTGGTGCGCGAGGAGAAATCGCTCTTCCCCTTCGACTGCCGCTTCAGGATGGTGCGCGAGGGAACCGGCCACCTGGAAAACGTGACGCTCCTGGACACCTCCTGCTACGCCGTCTCCAGCGTCACCTTCCCGACCTATTTCCTGAAGGACGGCGACCCGGGCGGCGGGATCCAGATGGAGCTCGACCTCCTGCTGTTCGCCAGCCGCATCGCCCCCCATTTCCATATCGCGACCCGCTTCGTCGGCAGCGAGCCGCTCTCGCAAACCACCGCCGCCTACAACGCCGCCATGCACAGGGTCCTGCCGCCCCTGGGGGTCGGGGTCCGGGAACTGGCACGAACGGAGCGGCTCGGTGCGGCGATCAGCGCCTCACGGGTGCGGGAAAAGCTTTGCCGCAAGGAGACCGCAGGGCTTGAAGAACTGGTGCCGGAGAGCACCCTGGAGTTCCTCCTCTCCGCGGAGGGGAGGAAAATTTGGCAAAAGGGGGTACCGACGTGAAGATCATGAAAAAGGCGCAGGCCGGCACGCTGCAGTCGAGCGACCTGATGGTATTTCTGGAACCGGCCGAGACGCTGACGGTGACCATCGAGTCCGCCGTGCTGAAGCAGTTCGGCGCCCTGATCCGCGCCAAGGTGGACGAGGTGCTGGCGCGGCACGGGGTCGAGTCGGGCGAGGTGAGGATCACGGACCGCGGCGCGCTGGATTACGCCATCGAGGCGAGGCTGGAAACGGCGCTGGCACGGGCGACGGAGGCATAGATGGAAGGGCTCTGGTACAAGGAATGCTCCAAGGGGAGACGCTTCATCATCAAGATCACGCCGGGCGAGAACCTCACCACCCGGCTCCTGCAGTTCGCCCATGTCGCCGACGTGCGCTACGCCATGATCGTCTCCGCCCTGGGGAGCGTCAAGAACGTGAAGCTGCGCGGCATCAAGACCGGCGCCAAGCTCCCCATCACCCCCCCGCGGATCACCATACACCGGATCGAGGGGCCGCTGGAGCTTCTGGGCCTGCAGGGGAACATCGTTCCGGGCGAGTCGGACCTCTTGGACTGCCACTTCCACATCATGATGTCCAAATCCTCCGGCGAGGTGGTCGGCGGCCATCTGTACGAGGCGGAGGTGTTCGCCACCTGCGAGATCGTGCTGACCGAACTGGACGTCGAGGGGGTCGAGCGCCACGTCTCGAAAGTGGGGGGCATCCCGACCATCTACATCGACGAGGGGGGGAAATGATGTCCGACTTCACGCTGAGACGCTCCGTTTTGTACGTCCCGGGCAACATGCCCTCCATGCTGCAGAACATCCACATCTTCAACTGCGACGCGGTCATCATCGACCTGGAGGACGCGGTCCCGATGAGCGAGAAGGATGCGGCGCGCCACCTGGTCAAGCACTTCCTCATGAACTACACGGACCGCAACAAGGAACTGCTGGTGCGCATCAACCCGCTGGACAGCCGCTGGGGCTACGAGGACCTGAGGGTGGTGCTGCCGGCGCTGCCCGACGGCATCCGGCTCCCCAAGGCGGACACCCCGGAGATCGTGGAGCGCCTCGACACGCTTCTGACCGAGTTCGAGGAGGAGCTCGACCTGGAGATCGGCCGCTTCCGGGTGCTCCCCTCCCTGGAGAGCGCGCTCGGTGTGATCAACGCGGTCGGCATCGCCAACAGCTCGCAGCGCATCTTCGCCCTCGCCTTCGGCGCCGAGGACTACACGGCCAGCATGGAGATCGAGCGGACCAAGGGGGGCGAGGAGCTCTTCAACGCCCGGACCCGCGTGCTCTGGGCCGCCAAGGCGGCGGGCATCCAGGCGATCGACACGATCTTCGCCGACGTGGGGGACATGGAGGGGCTGCGCGCCGAGACCGAGCTCGCCAAGAGGCTCGGCTACACCGGCAAGTGCCTGGTGAACCCGCGCCAGATCGAGGTGGTGCACGAGGTTTTCGCCCCCAAACGGCAGGAGGTCGACTACGCCCTGCAGGTGATCGAGGCGATCCAGCGGGCGCGCCTGCTGGGCACCGGCGTCATCTCGCTCGGGGGGAAGATGGTCGACGCCCCGGTGGTGAAGCGGGCGGCGCGGGTGCTGCGCACCGCCTACGCCCACGGCATGGTGGACACACTGATCGACGAGGAGGCGATACATGGCGCTCAATAGCCTGGGACGCGAGATCCCGGAAAGCTACGCAGGCAGGGTACTCGTCCCGTACCGGGATCCCTACTCGCTCACCCCGTCCGGCAACGTTGCCACCAGGCCGCTCAAGCGCCTGAATCCTGGCTCCGGCAAGCTCCTTTCCTCGCTCAGGGAGGCGATCGAGGCGAGCGGCCTCAAGGACGGCATGACCATCTCCACGCACCATGCGCTTCGAAACGGCGACCACCTGCTGAACGCCATCGTGGCCGAGATCGCCTTGATGGGGCTCAGGGGGATCCGGATCGCCTCCTCCTCGGTGCACCCGGTGCACGCCGAGATCATCCCCCACATCAGAAGCGGCGTCATCGCCGGTTTCGAGTGCGGCGTGAACGGCCTGATCGGCGAGATGGCCAGCCGGGGCGAGCTCACCTGCCCCATCGTGGTGCGCTCCCACGGCGGCCGGGCCCGCGCCGTCACCGAGGGGTCCGTGCAGATCGACGTCGCCTTCATCGCGGCGCCCTGCTGCGACGCCTACGGCAACATGAACGGCTACTTCGGCCCCTCGGCCTGCGGCAGCCTGGGTTACGCCCAGATCGACGCCCAGTACGCCCGCTGCGTCGTCGCCGTCACCGACAACCTGGTCAGCTTCCCCGCGGTGCCGATCAGCATCCCGCAGACCCTGGTGGACTACGTGGTCACGGTGGAGCGGCTGGGCGATCCCTCCAAGATCGTCTCGACCACCACGCGGATCACCACGGACCCGGTGGGGCTGCAGATCGCCAGCTACGCCTCCCAGGTCATCGAGGCGTCGGGGCTGTTGAAGGACGGCTTCTCTTTCCAGACCGGCAGCGGCGGCATCTCGCTCGCCGTGGCGGACAAGGTGCGCGGCTCCATGCGCCGCGGCGGCATCCGGGGGAGCTTTGGCTGCGGCGGCATCACCGGCTACTTCGTGGACATGCTGCAGGAGGGGCTCTTCAGCTCGCTCATGGACGTGCAGTGCTTCGACCAGGAGGCGGTCCGCTCCATCGGGGTGAACCGGGCGCACCAGGAGATCAGCGCCGACCTGTACGCCAACCCGTTCAACGCGGGGGCCGTGGTGAACCGGCTCGACTGCGTGATACTCGGGGCGACCGAGGTGGACAGCGCCTTCAACGTCAACGTGAACACGGAGTCCAACGGCTACCTCCTGCACAACACCGGCGGCCACAGCGACACGGCGGCGGGCGCCAGGCTCTCCATCATCGTCGCCCCGTCGATCCGGGGCCGCCTTCCCATCGTGAAGGACCGCGTCACCACGATCACCACGCCCGGCGAGACCATCGGCGTGGTGGTCACCGAGCGCGGCATCGCGGTGAACGAGAAGCACGGCGAGCTCAGGGAGGAGTTGATCCGCAGAAAGCTTCCGGTGAAGGAGATCGGCGAGCTGCAGCGCGAGATCTGCAGGATCACCGGGACGCCGCGCCCGCTCCAGTTCGAGGACGAGGTGGTGGCGCTTATCGAATATCGGGACGGGACCATTATCGATGCGGTACGACGCGTTAAGGAGTAGCCTGCTCGAGGCGCGCGACCGGCGCCAGGCCCTTTTGGACACCTGGTTCCCGGCCCCGTTCCCGGCGACCGTCATGCTCTCCCTGAACCTCCCCGGCGACGAGAAGAGCGGGGAGCGGGCCGACCGGCTCTTCAGCTTCGGGGAGAACGCGCTCATCGAGGCGCTCCCGGTGCTGTCGGCCTGCAGGCGATCGGACCGGCTGGGCCCCTTCGCGCTGTACCGCTGCGGGGTCGAGGCGCGCCAGGCCAAGCTATGCGCCATCGCCCTCGAATCCGGACACCCGGCCGGGCGGCTCTTGGACCTCGACATCTACGACGCCCTCGGCCAGCCGGTGCACCGGGAGGCGCTCGGTTTTCCCTCAAGGAGCTGCCTGCTCTGCCGGCAACCGGCGCTGGCCTGCATCCGGGCCAAAAGCCACACAAGCGAAGCCCTGAAGGCGCGGGCACAAATGGTGATCGATGCACTCTGAACTGAAAAAACTTGCCATGAACCTGGTGCGCGGCGCCTTTCTCGAGCTCTACCTGACGCCGAAGCCCGGCCTCGTCGACCAGTACGACAGCGGCTCGCACAAGGACCTCTCCCTCTCCAGGATGGAGGCGTCGCTGAAGATCGTCTCCCGCTACCTTATCGAGCTGAGCGAGGAGGTGCTAAGCGGAGGCGACCTGGCGGCGCAGGTGCGGCTGGGGACGGCTGCCGAGAGCGCCATGCTGGACACCGTCGGGACCAACTGTCACAAGGGGTACATCTTCCTGAGCGGGCTGCTTTTGTCCGCCAGCTCGCAGGCCCCGCGGCAGGACGAGGGGGCGCTGCGCCAGGCGGTCGCCCGCGTGGCGTCGCAGTTCTTCGCGCCGCAGGAGTCCGGAACCAGTAACGGCAGCCGGGTGCGCAGCCGCTTCCAGGCAGGAGGGGTCAGGGCCGAGGCGCTCGGCGGGCTCCCGTCGCTGTTTACCCAGGCGCTCCCGGCCTTCAGGCGGGAAATCGCCTCCGGCGGCAACCGGGGGAGCGCCGTGTACGCCATGCTGGGGCGCCTGATGGCGACCGTCGAGGACACCACCGCGTTGCACAGGTGCGGTCGGGAAGGGCTCCGGACGCTTCACGAAGACGGCCGGATACTGGAGCAGCTGGTGGCCGACCGGGAAGACTTCATGAGCTTCCTCTCCCAGCGAAACGATCACTATGTGAGCCGGAACCTCACCATGGGAGGTGTTGCGGACCTGCTCGCCCTGGCCTTCGCCTGGCTGAGCCATACCGGAGAGCTGGAGGCGGTGCGGGCCTAGCGCAGGCAGGCCAAGCGGCGCCGTCAGGCGGTGGGCACGGCCAAACCCGGATAGTGCTCCCTGTCCCCCCATCCCCACCCGGGCCCTCCCCTTGAAGGGGGAGGGATTTCGATGCCTTTGCCCATCGGCAATTCATGAACAATTCCCGTTTACTTCGCTGTTACCACATGCTAACATTCGGGCCGCTGCCGCAGCCTCCCTGACAGCGGCAGTTTTTCCATCGGCCCGACGCCCCATCAGACTAGATCCGGGGCGGCCGGCACCGTGTCAAAAACAGCGTTCCCGCGAGCATCTGGCGCAATCAAAGGATTTCTGCCATGTCATTTGACGGTGATTTAGAGCACCTGCCGATCGTAGATGTCATCCAGTTGCTGCACGCCACCCGCAAATCCGGGACCCTCACTCTCAGAAGCCTCAAGGGAGAGAGCCAACTGGTTTTCCACGACGGCTTCATCGTCAGCGCGAACCATGTGAACAACAGCGTACGCATCGGCCAGATCCTGCTGAACATGGGGAAGATCAGCGAAGAGGAGCTGGAGCTGGCCCTTCGCAATCAGCACAAGGCCGGTTCGCAGCGCAAGCCGATCATCCAGACCCTGGTAGAGGGGGGCAAGGTGCAAACCGAGGCCGCCTACCAGGGGCTGGAAACGCTGATCGAGATGACCATCGTCGAGGTCCTCACCTGGACCAAGGGGACCTTCTCCCTCGACGTCAACAAGATCTTCGTCTCCGACGAGTACCGCTACTTCCCCGAAAAGCTCAAGAAGGAAATCCAGCTCAACACCCAGAACGTCCTGATGGATGCCCTGCGCATCTACGACGAGCGCAAGCGCGACGGCACCCTGACCTCCGAGGCGATGTTCGGCAGCGCCCGCCCGATGCCCCCCGAAATGCCCGAAGCAACGGACGGGGTCGATGACCTGATTTCCGATGCCGACCTCGGCCTGGACGCGCTCGACGGCCTGGAGCGAAAGATGCCGGAGTTCTTCGCGCCGCTCACCGAGTTCGAGCCGGAGACTCCGCAAAAGAGGGTGCAGTCCCTGCTTGCCGGGGTCCCGATGGAGGAGCAGCAGCGGCTTTTGCGCTTTCTCGACGATCTGGCCGGCGTCGAGCAGGCTTCGGGAGACGGCACGGCAGTGATCCTGGTTACCGCCGACAAGCTTTTGCGCGAATGCGTCACCGCCGTCTGCGGCCCGCGCTTTATCCTGGCTACCGACGATGCGGCGGGGGTCGATGCCATCATCGACCACTCCCTTTCCAAAGGGCGCATCCCGCTTCTGCTTTTGGACGCGGGTGAGCCGAGCGGCCGGGGGGGCGCCCGCGAAGCCGTGGTGCCCCTGTTGCAGCAGAAGCGGGAGAAATACCCCGAACTGGCCGTCATCCTCCTGACCTGCCCGGGGGATTACCAGCTCAACATGCGCGCGCTGCAGACCGGGATCAGCGCAGTCCTGCCCCGGTCGAGCCGGGAGGAGCGCCCGGAGAGCTTCATCGCCGACACCATCGACTGCACCCGTGCGCTCGACAGCTACCTCGCCAGAACCCGCACCGAGCCGGGCCAGGGGCTGTTGCAGCAGGTCAAGCGGCAGTTCCTGTCGATCTCGGAGCAAAATGAACCGCCCGAGGTCACCTTCCGGCTGCTGCAGGCCATCGCCGCCGTCTTCGAAAGGGCGGTGACCCTGGTGCTGGTACGCTCGGAGCTGATCGCGGAACGGGGGATCGGCGTGAGCGGCGCGGGGGAGACCTCGTCGGTCAAGCTGCGCCTCCCTGTCTCCGAGACATCGCTGTTCCAGCGGGCGCTGGCCGGGGCAAGCTTTTACGGCAATGCGGATGCCGCGCTGCGCGACACGCTGTTCGAGACCATTGGAACGCCGGCCAGCCAGAAGATACTCCTGCTCCCGGTGCAGAGCTTCGGCAGGGTGATCGCGCTCATCTACGGCGATTTCGGCCGGCGTGCCGGCGGGGACCCCCAGCCGGAACTGCTGGAGATCCTGGCGCTGCATGCCGGTCTCGTCATCGACAACGCGCTGTACCGCAAGAGGTGCGCGCAGAAGCCGGCAGCTTAGACATAGAAGTCACCCCCTCCGAAGGGAGCAGAGTGAGCGGCGGGCGTGGGGATGAGCGCGTTCTCGCGCCGATCAAACAGAAAGTGAAAGGGGCAGCCATGGATGCCAAGATATTTGTTCAGATTCTGGAAATAGCCTTCAGCAAGAAGGTCTCCGACGTACATTTCGAGACCGACAACCCCCCTTTCTTCCGCGGCAAGGGACAGATCATCCGCTCGAAGCTGCCGAACCTGACGGCCGAGGATACCGAGTTCATCGCGACGCAGATCATGACGCACAACAACCGCCGGTGGGAGAGCGATCAGAAGGAATTCGACACCTCCTTCTCGCTGCCAAGCGGCGCGCGCTTCAGGGTCAGCATCTTTCGCCAGCGCGGCAACTTCGGCATCATCATGCGCGTGATCCCGGCCAACATCGGCACCTTCGAGGAACTCCGCCTGCCGCCGGTGCTGGGCGAGATCGTCAAGGCGCCCAACGGCCTGATCCTGGTGACCGGACCGACCGGCAACGGGAAATCCACCACGCTCGCCTCGATGCTGCGCTACATCAACGAGAACTTCAGCTACAACTGCATCACCATAGAGGATCCCATCGAGTTCCTGTTCAGCTCGCAGAAAAGCTGCATCATCCAGCGCGAGGTGGGGATCGACACGGACAGCTTCAGCAGCGCGCTCAGGGCCGCGCTGCGCATGGACCCCGACCTGATCATGGTTGGCGAGATGCGGGACACCGACACCATCGACGCCTGCCTGATGGCGGCGGAGACCGGACATCTGGTGCTCTCCACCCTGCACACCCAGGGGGCCGTTTCCACCATCAACAGGATCGTCGGGCACTTCCCCCCCGAGGCGCAGGAGATCGTGCGGCAGAGGCTGGCCGACATCCTGGTGGCAACGGTATCGATCCGCCTGGTCATGAACAAGAGCGGCGAGTACATCCTCCCGGCCCTGGAGATCATGCGCGCCACCACGACCATCCAGAGCTGCATCAGGGAAGGGCGCCTGGACGAGATAGAGGCGCACATGGAGAACAGCCGGAGCCAGTACCAGATGCAGACGCTGGACCAGCATCTGATACAGCTGCACGAGCAGGAGCAGATCACCATGGAGGACGCCAAGCGCCTGTCACACTCCATGGACCTGGAAAGAAAGCTGATGTTCACCAACTAAAAGGCGCGTCAAAACCGGGGCACGGGCGTGAATCCGGTTTTTCCCCTCAGGCAAAGGAGGTGATGAGTTCCTCCAGTTCCTGGCGCAGTGCGGCGATCTCGGTCCGCAGCGTGCCGACCTCACCCTCCAGCTTGGCCAGCCGCTCGCCGGCAGCCAACTGCCCGCCGGCACCCCCTTGCGTCTCGGGCCTTTCAATATCGGCCTCTTGCTCCTCGGTAAACTCCGGCATCCCCGCAAGGAGCTGGGCGTAACGCTGCTCCTTGCGCCCCGCCTGGCGAGGCAGCCGGGCGACCAGCGGCGGGCCGCACTGCCGCAGTTCCATAAGGACCGCCTCCACCGCGGCAAGATCGGCCAACTCGGCCATGCGCTCGGCGCGGTTTCGCAGCTCCCCCACCGTCTGCGGACCGCGCAGCATCAGCTCGGCAAGGACGGCCCGGGCCGGCGCCGCAAGGCCCAGTTTGCCCGCCACCGAATGGCAATACTTGGCGACACGCCCGCCGGTTGTGGTCAGCCGCGCCAGTCCACGGCCCCCCAGGGCCTCCAGACCGCGCACCACATCCGCCTCGGTAAGGCCCAGCACCGGATCACGGTTTGATTTCTGGTTGCAGGCGCTGACCAGGGCGTTCAGGCTCAGCGGGTAGTTCTCCGGCGTGCTGAGTTCCTTCTCCATGAGGCATGCCAGAACCCTGATCTCCAGCTCGCTCAAATTCATCTTCATCTGCTACTCCTTCCTGGTCTGCAAGAGAGCTCCCTCCCCTTCAAGGAGCGAGTTGTACCACCGCCCACCGGATTAACAGATGACATGCCAATCCGGAAAAGGTATTATTGACGGAATTGTGCCCGCCTCAAAGCCCGCACCTATCAAACCCGAAAGGTACATCCCAAAAGAGAGGACCCGCTTAATGGTCAATATCAGGGTGTTTTTCCTGACCGCCATCCTGCTCGTCGCGGTCGGCACCGACGCATTCCCCTTCTGTTTCGAGGAGGCCGGTGCCCAGTACGGCATCAACCCGCAGATCCTGCGCGCCATCGCCAAGGTGGAATCGAACTTCAACCCCACCGCTTTCAACAGGAACACCAACGGTTCCTATGACTTCGGGCTGATGCAGATCAACTCGATCTGGGCGCCGACCATCGGGAAGGAACGCTGGAAAAGACTGGGCGACGCTTGTGAAAACACCAAAACCGGCGCCTGGATACTCTCGATGTGCATGGAGAAATACGGCTACACCTGGAAGGCCATCGGCTGCTACAACAGCCAGACCCCTGACAAGCGGGACCGCTACTCCAGAATGGTATTCAATCAACTGCAGCGCGTGAAGCCCCTGGCTCAGGAGGCTGCCTACTCACCGCTCAAGAACAGGGTAGAGGATTTGGTCCGGGCCAAGGTGGACGGCTGGGTTGACGATGCCGCTCGGGGCAAGCGCTCCGAATTCACCGAGAAGGGCGCCAGTTACCCGGTACCGGCGGAGGTGGTGCAGGAGCAGCCTTCGCTGCAGACCGACACCTCGTCGCTGCAGACTGTGCTCCCCGGCATCTCTCAAAACCTGGTATCGTTTGGGCCAGACCCCGACGAGGTCGCCAATGAGGGTGCTGAGGAGCAAGGCCAACCGGAAAATTCCGCACCCGGCGTCATCCCCTGAAGCGTCATCCCCTGAAGCGACTTCTCAGTTGGCGCCGCACCCCGGCGCCATCAACCACTTCTGACGCGGGTCCACCGGGTCGCCGGTCAGGACCACCCGCCTCCCCCCTGCATCGTCTGGCTGGATGAGAAAGCCGGCAGTCTCCTTCCCCCCCTGCAGCGCATGTTTTCCGAACTCCGGAACCACCCCTATGACCTTTAACAGCTTTTCGCTCACCGTCTTGAAATCCTCGCCGCCGCTGATCCTCAGCACATGGTACCCCGTGCTTTCCAGGAGCCTGAGCAGCGTGTAGCTGTAGGGATCGCTCTCGCTGATGCTGACGATATAGCGAGCGCCCTTGTACTCGAAGAAGCGATCCACCCGGATGCTGTATGCGGTCGGCGAACCTCCATTGGAATTGAGGATCTTGTTCCTGGTCCAGGAGATCGACAGGGCGTTGAGCACCGAATCAACGATCTTCGCCGGCTCCCGCTCCGTCACCGAGCAGATCCAGGTTGTCGCGGGAGGGATTACCGGGACAGCCGGGGAAGTCACCGAAGGTAACGGTGCTGGTGCTGGTGCCGGTGCTGGTGCCGGTGCCGGTGCCGGTGCTGGTGCTGGTGCTGGTGCCGGTGCTGGTGCTGGTGCTGGTGCTGGTGCTGGTGCCGGTGCTGGTGCTGGTGCTGGTGCTGGTGCTGGTGCTGGTGCTGGTGCTGGTGCTGGTGCTGGTGCTGGTGCCGGTGCTGGTGCCGGTGCCGGTGCCGGTGCCGGTAACGGTAACGGTAACGGTAACGGTAACGGTGCCGGCTCCGGTTCTGGTGCAGACGCAACGGGCGCAACGGGCGCAGCGGGCGCTTCTCCCTTGGAACTCGGAGACGCCACACCCTCACCCGGCTCTACCTCCGCGGAGCCGACGACACGCTCATCCTGCTTCGAGACCACCTCCGGCACCGCTGTCACAGGAGCGGCCTCCTCCCGTTCTTGCCTTTCCCCTGCTTTCTCCGACCTCGCCGCTTGCTCCCGATGCCCCTTGCCTGGAATCAGCAAGGTCTGTCCGACCCTCAGCTTTTTTATGTTGGAAATCTTGTTGATGCGGATGATCTCCGGAATCAGACGTTCGGCAGCCTCGTTCGACATGCCGAACGGCCCCATCAGGATCTTGAAGATGTGATCCCCCGGCTTCACCGTATAGCGAAGGTAGCCCGAGGTGTCGGCGGAGCCCTGTCTTGACTTGTCGGCACTGGCCGCCGCAGCTCCCTTTTTCGGCTTCTTCGCCTTCTTTTCCGTTTTGGGGGCGGCGGCAGGCTTTTGCCGGTCCAGTTCCTTCAGATCGATATCAAACGGCGCCGGTGCGGCGTGCAGCTGGACCGTCGGGGAAAGAAGCGCCAGAAGGAGCAGGATTCCGCTTTGTTTCACAGTGATCATCAAATACCTCAAGATGTTTTCCGGTTCAGCGATAGTAAATCACGAAGCCCTTTATTTTATGCCCTTTTTGTGTCCTGTAGATGGTGAGGGCTACGGTCCCTTTTGCCGCACCATGCTCAAGAAGGTAATCCCCCTTCTTCCCGGTGGATTCCACCCGGTAGCTATCGACGCCGCCGAATTCCAGCAGGGCCCTCCTGAAGAGTTCGTCCGAAATGGTTTCTCCCCCCGGTGCGATCACCTGGATCGCCCGGTACAGATCCGATTCCTTGAACAGTTTGTATTCGGCTTTGGTGCCGACGTACCTCACCCACCCCGGATGGGTCAGCCCGTAGCCGGCATCAACCTTGGCACCGACAATGAACGGCGGGACCGTTTTCAATCCGGCTTTCGCCCTGGTTTCGGCCTTGCTTGCAGGCGGCAATCCCGGTGCAGGTGCAGGTTTCGCGGTCGGTGCCGGCTGGGTCAAGGGAACGGGAGCCGTACTGGTGCCGGGGGCAGGAACTGCCAACGGACGCGGCTCGGGGCGCGCAACACCCTTAGGTGTCAACAGGGGTTCCGGGGGTGTCGCCCTTCTCCCGACGAGGTAAGATACCAACGGAATCAAAAGAAGCGCCAGGGCAAGCGGAAGGATCCACTTCGGGCGCTTTTTCTTCTCCGCGCGCAACATGGCATCGGCAAGACTTTCGCCGCGGAAGAAATCATCCGGTGCGGTACCGGTCGCCTCCTCAGCGCTACCTGCCGAGGTACCGGTTTCTTCTGCCGAGGCCAAGGGCGACTTCCCGATATAAACGCGGTCCTCCACATCGAGCGGCCCGGTCACCGGGGTCCCCCCCTTGGCCGCAGCACGACGCATGATCTCTTCGAACGACTCCGGGCCCGCCGGGGGCGCCGCCTCATCGGCAACCGGTTTTCCCGTCTCCGGCGCCGTCAGTACGGCGGTGCGCTCTTGCCCCTGTGCGGCAGGCTTCTGCGTTTGCTGCACCGGCTGGGCTGCCGGAGGTTCCTGTACCGGCGCGGATTGCGTCCCCTCGACGCCGGATGCCGGTAGTTGGGCAAACTTCCAGACAACCGGCTCTTCAATATCCGGCACCGTCGCCCCGGCAGGTGGCTCAACCTCGGCGGGCGGTTCCTCCTTCATTTCCGGTTCTTCTACTACCGGAGGGGGTGCCGCCGGGTCTCTCAGCTTGCCGCCGCGGCTCTTGCCGGCAGGCCCGGCTTGGCCCGCGGCGGCCTTTTTACGGGCAGGGCGCCTCTTACCAGCCAAAATCTCCCTTATGGCGTCCGCCAGCGCCTCGTCATCGACCGTCAGGTCAACGAAAGGCATGGCAGCCTGGCTGGCCTGCGCCACATCGTCCGCGTCTCCGGCCAAAAGGATGATCTTTGCGCCTTTGGGAAGGGCCTTTTTCATGTGACGCAGCAATATTTCGCCGGAAAATCCGGAGATACGGCTCTGCAGAAAGGTGAATTGAGGAGCGGCCGCGCTTATCTCCAGGTCCCCCTGGGTCATGGTCGCGGCAGTCCGAAGTTGCAGGACGCCCTCCGTCTCGAGATCTGCGAAGATCCCTTGCACCCTTTCGGTGTCGGTAATGAGAAGGACGCTGGTCATGATTCTGATTCACTTCGAATATTCATGCGCCCATTCTAGGGGAGGGACGAGTGATAATCAAGAGGGATGATCAATATTATTCAGCGCATGGAAGCTTTTTGGGGAAAGCGCACAGTGCATACGGTATCCGGATCCCGGTTGACTTGCGCGGCAGCAGGGTAATGTGGTAGATTGCCCCTGGACGCAGTGGAGCAGAGGATTCCGGCACAGGGCATCCCCACCAAGCGTCGTCGCACATCGATTCCTTCATCGGGGGGCGGGTCTCTAGACCCGCCCCTGCTGTTTTTCCCTTTAACCGCCAGGAGCTTGCATGCAGGTAGTATTCGGCATCGACTTTGGGACCACCAATTCGGCGCTTTCCATTTACAGAAACGGCAAGGTAGAGGTAGTCAGCATCGACGAACTCAACGCCAACAGCTCTCTGATGCGTTCGGTCCTCTATTTCAACGAGGAGAGCGAGATCTTCGCCGGCCACGAGGCGATCAACCATTACGTCAACGAAGGGGCGGCCGGGCGCTTCATGCAATCGATCAAGACCTTCCTGCCCAACAGGAGTTTTGAAAGCACCGAGGTGTTCGGCAAAAAGTACGGCATCGACGACCTGGTCGCCATCATCCTGAGAAAGATCAAGGCGAAGGGGGAGGCATACGTCGGATGCCGGGTGGACAGCGTCGTCCTGGGGCGCCCGGTGCTGTTTTCCGAGGATGCCGAGAAGGACGCGCTGGCGCAGAACCGGCTGGAGGCGGCCGCGCGCAAGGCGGGATTCAAGAAGATCTGGTTTCAGTTCGAGCCGGTGGCCGCGGCACTTTCTTACGAGGAGACCCTTGCTGCGGGGGTCGAGAAGGCCGTTCTGATCGGCGACTTCGGCGGCGGAACCTCCGACTTCACCGTCATCAGGGTCAAGGGGGGCGACTTCGCCAGGGCTGACCGGCGCAGCGACGTGCTGTCACTGGGCGGCGTCTATACCGCGGGCGACAAATTTGACTCGCAGATCATGTGGGACAAGATCGCAAAGTACTTCGGCCGCGGCGTCAAATACAAAGGTATGGGCAAGGAAGAAGTATTCGACATTCCACACAGCTTAATATATACTCTGTGCCAATGGCACAGGATCCCGCTCTTGAGAGCTAGAAAGACGCGGGAACAGATCAGGCTCATCAAGCATGCAGCAACTGACAGAAAGGCCATTGAAAATCTGGAACATCTCATCACTGACAATTACGGCTTTTTCCTGTTCCAGTCGATCGAGAAGGCGAAGTGCGAGCTGTCACATCTTGACCTCACCCGGATAAACTTTGAAGAGCGCGACCTCTCGATCTCCGAAGCAATCTCCAAAGAAGAATTCGAATCAATCAATGCGGAGAACTTTGCGCGCATTGCCAACTGCATAGATGAAGTCGTAGCACGTTCCGGACTCAAACACGGTGAAATAGATACCGTCTTTCTCACCGGCGGGACCTCCCGGATTCCGTTCATCCGGAACCTTTTCCTGGAGCGCTTCGGCGCGGAGAAACTCGAGAACCGGGACGCCTTCACCAGCGTGGTTCACGGACTGGGCGCGAGCGTGCCGCTGTTCGTTTGATGCAAATCTTTCATCCGGAGCCTTTCCTGAAGCCACTTCGGACCGATCAGCTTGAGGACAAAAACGCCGGCCCCGGTTGACCCGGTTCGGGCGTGACGGTTCAGCTACCGTTTGAAGCAGATTTTACGGGAAGTCCCGGAGTCTTGTAATGCGATGCTATGCAATGTTTTTGACACTCCTGTTCCTGTCGCTATCGACGGGGGGCTGCGCCACCACCTTTGTTCCGATCAGTTGGGGGATGGGGGAAAAGGTCCAGCGGCTTTCCCGCTCGGACCAGACCCTGGCGATATTCTATAACCGTTACGACCCGCAGAGACAGACACTGCGCGTGGCGGGGGCCTCGTTTGACGAGGTGATGATGCCCAGCGAGGTAAAGCTCCATCTCGGTGCCTACCGCGCCGACACCAAGCTCATCTACCGCAACCTCTACTATGAATACAGCGACCCGGACCTGCGCAACGTGATGCTCCACGAGATGGCCCACCACATCTGGTTCGGCTTCATGGACGCCAAACAGCGCAAGGAATGGGTAGAGCATCTGGACTACAACCCGACCCCTTTGCGGGCTCTGGTGCGCCGTACCTACCAAAAGCCGGCCGACTACGAAACCGAGGACTTCGCCTTTACCGTGGAATATGCCCGGGCGGTCGACATCCGGCAATTGGCACGCATGAACCTGATCAGCGCCGAGGAGCGCGAAACGATACTCACCCAGCAAAACCCTGCTCTGCATGCAGGTACCACGCATGGCAGCGCCAGGTTCTCATCCCTGAACCCCGAGCTGTCCAGTGCCGAGCACTAGCCTTCCCAAACAAAGGACCGATCCCGGACCATGAAGATAATCGACCAGCTGGAAAGAAGAATCGGGCGCTTTGCCGTTCCCAACCTGACCATATACCTCATCGCCGGCCAGTCGTTCTTCTACCTCATGTACCTGACCGGAAAACTTGAGCGCAGCGCGACCTATCTGTCGGCGGACCTGCTGATGGCGGGAGAATGGTGGCGGCTCTTCACCCTTCCCTTCGATCCGCCCCGGCAAAGCCTGATCTTCACGCTCTTCGCCTGGTATTTCTTCTACATGCTGGGGTCGACCCTGGAGGAGCACTGGGGGGCGTTCCGCTACAACGTCTACCTGCTCCTGGGCTGCATCATCACGACGGCAGCGTCCTTCCTGGTCCCGGGATATCCGGTCAGCAACGCCTTCCTGGCGGGATCCATCTTCCTTGCCTTCGCAACGCTGTTCCCCGACTACCAGATCCTGCTCTTCTTCTTTTTGCCGGTGCGGATGAAATGGCTCGCCCTCATCACCTGGCTGGGCTACGCCTACCAGTTAGTCTCCGGCGACTGGGCCACGCGCCTCATGGTCCTGGCAGCGATCGCCAACTACCTGCTCTTTTTCGCCAACGACATCATCCTGAACATCCGGTACGGGCGGAAACAATTCGTCAAAAAGGCCGTACGGACCGTGCAAAAGAGCGAGGGACTGAGCCACAAGTGCACGACCTGCGGCATCACCGGCAAGAGCCACCCCGACATGGATTTCCGTTACTGCCCGCAATGCAAGGGACAGCACGGCTACTGCAGGGATCACATCTTCAGCCACGAGCACAAGAAGTGATTCAGGGTTGAAATAACTGGACCTGGTGGAGTTTTTTGTCTATGTTACTGACCTGACAGGCGGACGGCAGGGAAGGCAAGAGGCAGCTCACATCGGGATTTTGGGAGGGAACATGCTTGATAAGCTTAACAATATAGGGGACGATGTTTACCGCACCTGGAGCGAGGAACAGTGCCAGGAGGAAATCGGCAAACTGGTCCAGGGGTACAAGAACGGGTTGCCGGTCCAGATCCTGTGTCAGATGGCGACATCGATTGCAGGAAGTTCCGCCCTTGCCAGCCAGCACCTCTGCGCCTTCCTGACGGCCAAGGAGCGTAAGGCGATCATCAAGAAGGAATCCGGCAGCAACCAGGCGCTTCGCGACCTGCTCGAAGCCACGCTGCTCTAGACGGCAAGGTGACCCTCACCCAGCACTTAGCCCTGACCGGCGTAGCGGCCGCCGCTCTCGCGCCCGTTCTGGGCGCCGGGGAAATAGCCCTTTTTGCCATCGGCTCAGTGTTAATCGACGTAGACCACTACTTCCTCTACATCCAACGCAGGCGGGACTTCAGCATACCGGGGATGTTCCGCTATTTCCGCGAGCTGCAGCCCATCCAACGCAACATCCCCTATGTCGGCCTTTGCATCTTTCATACGATCGACTTCCTGGCGCTATTGGGCGTGCTGGCCTACTTCTACCCGCTGTTGGGGGTCCTATTGGCCGGCTGCCTGTACCACTTCGCCATCGATCTCTTCGATCTGCGGCGCAAGGGGATCATCTTCATCCGCCCCTACTTTCTCATAGAGCATCTCGTCCGTCGCCGCTCCAAAGGCTATCCCTGGTACTGAATGGTCGGATGATCCGGGGCACCGGTTGTTGCCGACCCATGCCTAAGGATCCTTGGCCGCCGAAGTTTACTTGCTCCCTCCGGCAACCGCATCGAGAAAAAGATCCTTTCCGGATATCTGGTCCCCGCCGACGGGCATCGTTACCGCGATGGGCGACAGCGCCGCACCCCCAAGGCGGGCGGTTTCGGCATCCGGTATGACAACCTGGTAATTGCCCGGCTTCACCGCCTTGAACAGATAGTAACCGCTCTCCTGCGACCGGGTGCTGGCCTCAAGCTTCGGTGCACCGGCTCCCTGCGCCACGAGATCAACCCTTACCCCCTTGAGCGGGAACTCCTTCGCTTGCTTCAGCCGGGCGAAAACCATCCCATCGATCTCGCCGCCGGTAATCATGGTGAATTTGCAGGCCGACACAACGCCGGCCCGCGGGGTGATGCGACAGCCATCCTCCATAGGCACCATGAACGGGTCCTCGATGGTTGTCAGGTCGACCGTCACATCGACCGGAATATCCGGCTGCAGGAAGGCAATGACGGGCCAGCCTTTATTGCCGGTGATGGTCGTGGCCCGGTTTCCGTTGACCAGGAAGCCGATGCCCGGCAGGGGCTTTACAGCGGAGTTTTCCGCCTCCGTAACGGCGGCAGAGACTGCGATCATGCCATAAAGCGAAAGTGGTTCCGCCGAGATAACGATCTGCCGGTTGACGCGGTCCGCCGCGATCGATGATCTGAGCCCGACGTCGACGCCGTATATGCCGTTGGTGCTGCCCGTGGCGGTGATGGAATAGCCCAAAAGTCCCAACCGCTTGGAAAGCCCCAGCCTGAACCCGGAGAGGTTACTGACCGGGTCGTGCATGATTCCGGAGTTCAACTGAAACCCGCCCCCGAGCTCCTTGTCTGCGGCCAAATCGACGGTCGAGGGGGTGAAACTCGGGGCGATGGAAACGCCCGCCTGGCCCCTGACGCTGATATTTTTGAGTCTGGTGCTTATTTGCACCAGGCCGGTTGCATACGTCGTCCGCTCTTGATAGGAAAGGTCTGCCTCCAAGACGGCATTCCATCCGTTCCAGCCGCCGGACACCCGCCACTGCGATCTGGTATCGAGATCCCCCGACCGCCTCGCATCGACATCTATCTCCACAGAGTAGGGAATGCGGATCTTGTCCCGCAAGGTAAAGGAAGAATTTGCCTTTATCGAACTCTGGGTCACGAGTGGATCGTTTCCTATGGGGAATTGCGGGCTGTTAAAATTCTGGAAAAACCGCTGCAACACCTCCAGATTGAGGCCGAAGACGTCGCGACTGCTTGATCTGAGCGTCAAAAGCTGCCCACTGCTGCCGCGCGTCGGGGAAAAAGACTGGATCAGGTCAAGGGACAAGAGCGTGTATCGCCAGGCTGTCCTGATACCGACTCCCGCATAGTCCCATTGCTCCCCGTAAAAATCGGTATGCCTCACCAACAGGGCAGAGCCGGTAAGCTCTTTTGATAAACCGAAGTCCGAGGTCATGGTCAGGTTGGATTCACGATCGAGGCCGGCGGTGTCGCTTTGCGTCAACCCCGTCTGCCACCCCCCGGAGAGGGTATAGAAAAATTCACCGGTCGGGGTGATGGCGTCACTGACAAACACCTCTTCAGATTCCCTTCTTTCGCCAAACGGTCCGTGCAGGATCGTCTTGAAATTATTGATGCCGTAGTACACCCGTAGATTTACGAAATGGTACATGCCGTCCCGAGTCGGCGGCTGATAGCCGACCTGGGTGCCGTTATGAAAGAGCTCGGCATCCCATCCCTGCGGCAGATAGCCATGGACGTCATGGGACTGAAACTTCCCTGCTCCGGATACCGGACGATTTGACAGGTAAAGCCCGTACATCGACTTGCTGGAAGCCCCGATCCCGTCGACGTACAGTGCCTGCGACGCACCGAGCCCGACCTGGGTAAGCGGTAACGGACCGACCTTGAATCCGGCATCGCTCCTTCGGGAGAGCCTCACATCCAGCCTTTTCAAGGTATCATGCTCCGCGAAGAGGTGTGTCTCGCCCGACATGTACAGCAGATCTCCCGACATATCCACCGAGTTGCGGGTCGTGCCCGTTATCGCGTCAGGGCCATCACCTGACAGGAACAGTTGGGCGGCCACGTCGATGGTCGCAAGGGAGCATGCCGCCCTGGCAGGGGTGCAGTCACTGTAGTGTCTCGGCACGGCAGGAGGGGACGCAAGGCTGAATCGCTGCCGCTTCTTGAAGCCCTGCAAAGGGAGAATTTCCCGTGCATGCATGTGCAGGGTTGAGGATTGCGCTTCGAAGCTGAAATCCAGGGGCAACCATCCGGAAAGCTCGCGCATATCTACCAATATATCGCCATCTTGCCGGTAGACCGAGTCGCCTATCCGGAACGCATTTCTGCCTGATATGACATACCCTTGTTCCAAATCGACGACGAAGGGACGGGACTGTTCCAAGATGTAGCCGAAGGCCCGCTTGTCCAGGCAACTGATGGCCAGTGAAAGGGGTTCAGCCAACGCGCAGATAGGAATCGACAGTCTCCCTGCGCGCTCATAAACGACGAAGCTGTCTACAAGAGGCTCCCCGTCAAGCTCAAGCATGACGACGATTTCTGCATCCTTTACCGGAGTCGGAATGGGGGGGGAGGCTGCCGCATGAACGTCGAGGCAGGCCAGAGAGAGGGTAAGGATGAAACCGTAAAGTACGGTCGCCCACAAGGCGACACGACGGCTCTTATGATGGCCGCCAGGGGTGCGCATGCATCAGGGTAAAACGGCTGCTGTCTCAGCCATGGGTTTCTTTTCGTCTCTCTCGGTGAACACGATCTTTATGGTGTCGCCGGATCTAAGAGGCGATGATTCCATGACGGGAACTCCTACCTTGCGCTGAACATTGGGGGTATAAACCGCAAATCCATTACCCTCCGCCACTTTTTCTTTGCCTCGGTAAACAACAACATCTCCGTAAATAGAGCGTGTACCGGTGCGTGTCAGGGTGAATGCGACAAGTTGTTTCTTCTGCCCGAGTTCGGTGAGCTTGACCGATGTCGGCTCTATGGCAGCCTTTGCCTCCAGATTGCCGTGACGGAGGATCACCGGGATTGAGATGCCGATATTGGCCGTTATGTTCATGGCGATGGTATTCGGTTCAAGCTCCTCATTTCCCGGCAGCGTACTCATGGCTTCGGGTGGCTTGGTAAACAACAGGTGGGATCGGTACTCTCCCTGCGCCAGGTTGGGCGGCGCCTTGAACATGATCCGGATGGTCTGTCCGGCGCCCGGCACAAGTGTCACCTGGCGAGGCGAATATCTAACCACGTCGTCGGCAAATTTCTCACCCGTTTCCGGGGTAGAAACATCCTGGAATTGGCCTGTTTCCGTCATCCGTTTCCTGACCAGGCCGATTTTATAGGTGGCCTGTACCTGACTCGTATTTACAATGTCCACCTGCGCCGTCCGCTGCCTGTCGGTCATGACCACCCGGGTCGGATACACCATCAGATCCGCTGCCGCCAGAGTCAGCGTCGGACAGGCAAAAAGCATGCTGAAGGCAACTGCGCCCAAGGCAACAGGCTTGACTAGAGATCGTTTCACATCCCCTCCTATTTCACCGAAATCGTGAGAGTGCCGCTGTAGGTACTGTTTGGTTGAGTGCCGTTCACCGTCAGGGTAGCTCCCACGGTAAAGGGCAAGGCCCCGCCCGCCGGGATGACCCCATCGACGGGGATGGAGTAGGTAATGGCCGAGACATCCATCTGGCTTGTACCGGAAACGATGGTGAACCCCGCCGGGAGCGCAAGGCTGTATGTTTCCCCGACATTTCCAGTAATGCTGAACCGAGCGGGGGAAAAACCGGTACCCATAGGTATGACGCTGCCCGAAGAGGACCTGGTACCTGAAGTGGCAATTGTTACAGTACCGGAATAACCTGACCCGCCTACAACCTTTCCGAAATCCAAATCTTGTGTTTTGGTCACGGCCGTGGCTGCCGCGAAGAGTGCTGAGGGGATGCACATGTGGAATGTCACGAGGATTGCGATTTTGCTGGTGGTAAGCCAGTGACGTTTCTTTTCTGCCATCAGAATCTCCGTCCGGGACTCATAGAAGATAACGCCGCTACATCGTCTTACCGGTGCCGGATATCAAGCAAGCAAGGGGAGCGGACTGGTCCGACTCCCCTTGCTTCATACAGCACTGCGTGTGACTAATTGTAGTTGACCGCCACATCCAAGGTTCCTGCGTACGACCCTGCAACTTGCTCAGCGCCCACATCCAGCGTCGCACCTACGGACAGAACCTGAGGTCCGGATCCAGGCAGAGTCCCTACACCAAGGGCTACGCTCCCCACGTTCACTGCATTGGTGAAAGAGCCTATGGTCATCGGATCGCCGCCGGTGCCGGTCAAGGTGGTTTGAGCAGGATAGGTGATGGCGTAGGTGGCGTTTGGCTCACCCGTGATGGTGAATGTTGCCGCCTTGGCAGTAGCACCCAGCGCTGCAGAGGTTGTGACACCGCCAGTGACCGATTGAGCGTTATCCGTGCCGACAACTACCGTGCCGGCGGCGGCTCCCGTACCCGACATGAATTTGCCGAAGTTGAGGTCCAGGACTTTGGCGATGGTAAGCGGAGCTACCACAATACCGGTCGTGGTTACCTGTGCGGTCGCGGCGTAGCTTACGCCCGCATCGACCGCGCAGATAAGTGCGGCACATCCTGCGATAACGGAAAGCTTCTGGAGTATTGATGTACGTTTCATTTTGTCTCTCCTTCTGGGCAGTCAAAGCTGCCTCCAAGGTTAGAGAGGCTATGATGATCCCCCGATTTTCGAGTCTAGCCTGAACAGATCATGCACGCCATTACGGTTGGTTAGGCCAATCTCAAAGTCGCTTGCGGCCCGATTCCGCGCATAAGCCGGTCCTTGGTCGAGGTCCTGCCGCGCTTCTTCGCGTTGCCAACCGCTGCGAGGGCAAGGCTGTCAGGCAGCGGCGGCGCCCTGCTCTGACTGGGACAGAGCACCGCTTCTTCCACGCTCACCTTTCCCAGTGCGTCGTTTCTGTCCTTGATGGCCCGGAACCGGCCCGGGTTCATGATCGTCTTGAGCAGTGCCTCAACGACTGCCATAAAAAAGGCTTTTGAAAGGCTGAGGCAATAGGCGCGGAGCTTCCCGGCTTTACCCTGGCCGCTCAACCCCTCGGCAAATGCCTGAGCGGCGTTGCCGTCCTCGGTCGAGGCATCGAGCAACCCGTTGACATTATAGAAAAGTTTGAGATACTCCACTTTTTTACTGCCGGATGCCTCGTCGCCGCCGTCGGCCTGTGACTCCTCTGAGAGTTCCCGGCGGCTCCCGTCGCAATCGACGAGATGCCAGAGCCGGGGGTCGCATTTCGCCAGAACGGCCGCCGCCGCCTTCAACGACATCTGCCGTACCAGGGCCATGACGAGCGCCTCGAACATCAGCGTGCAACCTGTCCCGGGCCTGCCCCAGGGGATCCCTACCTTGTTGCCGCCGGCGTCCTCATCGGGACACGCGCCCCCCGGAACAGCCCGCAGCAACTGCTCATCGAGCAATGCGTTGAGGTAGCGCCGGCCGTCATCTTCGTTTGGACCTTGTACTACCTGGCCGCATCCGGGACGATGTGAAACATCGCCCTGAGTGTTACTATCAGGGCAACTGTTTTCAACCATGAAAGGCGTGCCGGCAATATCCCACGGTGACGCTATGTCAAATGATGCTATGAGAAAGGTACCTGGATCCATGTAGGTCCTCCTGAGCCGATGATCGAGAGCCGTTCTCTGCTCCATTGCGCGATTATCGATTCGTTACTGCGAGGCGCCTTCTTGGCGGATTCCACATCGTACGGTTTCTTTACCGCCTCCTGAGTCAGCCATTTTATGTCGAGCATTACCGCGTCAACTACTGGCCTTCATGTCGCCTTTTTTGGACAATTAAATATATCTAACAATAAACGCTTTACCAGCGGATTTTTTATGCTTCGGATGTCCCTGTCACCCGTCTGGTCAGACTTCGAGTGACTGCTTTTGCCCAAGCTGCTATGATGCTGATAGCGCGGGTTGGCCCTCAATCCAAGGGCCCGATCTTCGAAACGGTATCGGCTCCGCGCCGCAGCAGGATGACCAAAATGCCTGCCACCTTTGCACCTGATGACTCTGGAGCTCTCATGCGCATATTGACACTGATAGGGATGCCGGGATCGGGGAAGAGCGCGGTGGGGAAAATCATCGCAGCGCGCCTGGGCAGGATATTTCTCGACACGGACAAATGCATCGAAAAGCGGCACGGCATGCGCCTGCAGGCGCTCATCGACCAGGTGGGTGATGAATCGTTCAGGCGGCTCGAAGAGGAGAGCATCCTCAGGCTCGAAGTGACCGGGGATGCCGTCATCTCCACCGGCGGCAGCGTGGTCTATTCCGACAAAGCCATGCGGCATCTGTCAGAGATATCGACCGTTGTCTTCCTCGATGCCACCATCGAGGCAATACGCGTGCATATTGGCTCAGAGGCGCCCAGAGGCATTGTTGGCATGACTGAAGGCGGGCTTGAAGAACTCTATCAGCAGAGGCTGCCGTATTACAGACGCTATGCCTCAATGGTTGTAACTCTCGATTGTGAGACGCCCGATGAAGCGGCCAGCAAGGTTCTGTCAGAGTTGCCCAAGCAGATACAAACCCGGTGACGACGCATTGACTTATTCCCGCACCTCCCCTACTATTTAAACCATGGAATTCTCCGCCGTGCCAAATGCCGCTTCCAGGTTCAGCTTCTCCCGACTATCGCTAATCCAGAAGATCGGTATAGGTTACGCCGCCATGGCCTTCTTCACCATGGCTGCACTGGTCTTTTCCGCGCTGAACCTCTACACCATCAACAAGACGGCGCGTGAAATCGCCAATAAAGACCTGCCGGTCATCAACGCGCTGATCAAGCTGCGCAGCTCGCTTTTAGCGCAGGAGAGTTTCGCGGGCAAATACGCCATCCTCAAGGACCCGGCCTTCATCGATCTGTTCCGACAGCGCGAGAAGGAAACCCTGGCGAACCTGGCGGTGCTGGAGAGTACGGAGTCTGTCAAGGAGCTTGAGGCGCTGAAACGTCTCTATATGGATTACCAGAACGCATCGGACCGGCTGTTCTCCGGCGAGTCGGCAAAGACGGTCCAACTGCGGTCATCGGCACTCAGGCTGATCAACGCGGTCGACGCCTTCTACGTGAAGCGCCAGGACCTGCTGCAAACGGTGCTGCAGCACGCCAACTACCAGCAGAAAACCGCGATAAGGTGGACCATCATCATATCCTGCACCGGCTTCCTGCTTGCCATCGGGGTGGCCCCCTTCGTCACCTACCGCACCTTCGGAGCCATCAGGAAGCTGCAGCGGGCCACGCACCAGATCGCGGCGGGCGATTTCGATTACGATCCCCAGATAGCGGCGGACGACGAGATCAGCGATCTCGCCAGGGACTTCACCCAAATGGCCGCGCGGCTCAAGGTGCTGGAGCAGATGAGCCTGGATGCCAGCCCGCTGACCCGGCTGCCGGGGAACATCGCCATCGAGCGGGTTCTCGATGAGCGCTTGAAAAGCGGCGCACCGTTCGCCTTTTGCTATGCGGACCTGGACAACTTCAAGCCGTTTAGCGACCACTACGGTTATGCCAAGGGAAGCGAGCTGCTGCGGGTCACCGGCGACCTGATCTATTCGACGGTGAAGGCGCTGGGCGATGCTCAGGGCTTTGTCGGCCACGTGGGGGGCGACGATTTCGTCATGGTGCTTGCCACCGACCGCGTGGCGCCGGTCTGCGAGGCGGTCATCAAAGGCTTCGACGCAGAAGTGGTCAAGCATTTCAGCCCGGAAGATCAGAGGGCAGGAGGTATCGAAGGATGCGACCGTTACGGGGTGCACCGGTTCTTCCCGATCACAACCATCTCCATAGCCGCCATCATCTGCGGCAGCGATCAATACGCCTCGGCTGTCGAGATCGCCAGGGCCGCCGCCGTGGTAAAGGATTCGGCGAAGGAGTCGCCGGGAAGCACGTACCTGGTGAGCCGGCAAAGGCAGGTGGTATGAGAGGACTGCTGACCCTTCTGCTGGCCGCGGCCCTTCTTGCCGGATGTGCCACCCCGAAAAGGCTGGAAACCACCAGCACCGCCAGCACCAGCACCAGTACCAGTACCGCCAGTACCAGCACCGCCAGCGCAGGCACCAAGGGCACCGGCGCCGGCTTCCTGCAACGCTATGCCGTATCGAAAAAGCTTGAGCATGCGGTAGATAAGCTGGAAAAGGGGGACCTGGCCGGAGCCGTCAAGGATCTGAACGCGCTTTGCCGCGGTCAGGCCGTGCCGGGGGTGACCGATGAGGCCCTGTTCCGGCTGGCGCTGCTTTCGCTTAGGCCTAGCGTGGAAAAGCCGCTCTCCGGGCAGGGACCTCAGCTGTTGAAGCGCCTCAGGAGGGAGTACCCGGCCAGCCCCTGGACGCTCCAGGCCGCGCCGCTCATCGAGCTTGTGGACGTGGCCGATGAACTCAGGCAGCAGAACCGGAGTCTCCGAGCCAGCAACCATTCGCTGGGCAGAGAACTCAAGGAATCCAACCAGGTCATCAAAGAATTGAACCTGGTCATCAAGCAGTTGAAGAACCTCGACGTGGAACTCGAGCAGAAGGTCCGCTAGCAGAACCTCGCGTGGTTCAGCCGCCCCCTGCCGGACAAAAAAGCCCCTGTTGCGTACGATCGCGACAGGGGCTTTTGCGTGGCCTGCAGGGTGGCCCCCGCTTCCAGGGGCGGGGGTGCTGTTAGGGCAGTTCCAGCGGAGGGTCGTCCAGCGCCGAGAGCTGCTCGCGCAGTTGCAGTATATGCTCGCCCCAATAGCGCACCGTATTGAACCAGGGGAAGGTGATGGGGAAGGTGGGGTCCTCCCAGCGACTGGCGAGCCAGGCGCTGTAGTGCAACATGCGCAGTGCGCGCAGTGCTTCGATCATGCGCAGCTCGGCAGGACGGAAGTCGTAGAACTCCCGGTACCCCTTGATCAACTGGGCAAGCTGATCGAGCTGGCGCGGCCTTTCCCCGGAAAGCATCATCCAGAGATCCTGGACCGCCGGAGCCATGCGTGCATCGTCGAAGTCGACGAAATGCGGCGCACCGTCGCGCCAGAGGATGTTGCCGGCATGGCAGTCGCCGTGCGCCCGGATATACAGCAGCTGCGCCTGGTCGGAGACGATCTCGTCGATCCCCTGCAGCAACTGGCTGGTCACCGCCTGGTAGCTTGCCCGGTACTCGTCCGGGATGAAGCGCTCGGCGATCAGCGCGACGCTTTCGTGTCCGAAACTCCGGCTGTCCAGGGAGGGGCGGTGCAGGAAAGGACGCAGCGCCCCGATGCTGTGAATGCGCCCGAGCATGCGCCCCAGGATCAGCAGGTTCTCGTCGTTGTCGAACTCAGGGGCGTGGCCGCCCTGGCGCGGGTAAAGGGCAAAGCGGAAACCCTGGTAAAGGTGCAGACTCTCGCCAGCTTCGTTGCGGCAGGGAGCCACCACCGACAGCTCATGTTCGGCCAGCTCGAAGCAGAACTGGTGCTCCTCGACGATCTGCTCGTCGCTCCAGCGCCCCGGCCGGTAAAATTTTGCGATGAGCGGCTTCCCTTCGTCGATCCCTACCTGGTAAACGCGGTTTTCGTAGCTGTTCAGCGCAGAGGTGCGGCAATCGCAGCGGTACCCCTGGCTCTCGACGGCGTCCATGATGAAACTCGGTGTAAGCGTTTGAAACGGGTGCGGGCTTTGTGGCATAGCGGCTCTTTCTCCGTAGCGGGCCATTTTTTTTTGCGGCCCGGCTACCATAACATCATTCACGGCAGGAACCAAGGAGAAGAGAAAGGCGGGGCGGGCCGATCTCGACGGGGGCCAGGACCCGTACAGGACGCCCGGTTGGCGCATAAAGCGGCAGATACAAACTGCCGCCGGTTTCAAGCGGACTACAGGGGAAGCGCACCGACTATCAGGTCTGAGGGGGCTTGTAGTGGGCCGAGCGGGTTGACCTGGTCTTGCAACTGGTCGACCTGGGGTTCTCCGCTGGAGAGCTTGTAGGCTACGTGGTGATTGACGAAAACGATGAGCGCCTTGAAGCGCCACCCCGTTTCGTGGGTCAGGCGCCTGAAGTTCAGTATGTCGAGCCAGAAGTTGCCCACCCGTTTGCTGTAGCTACGCTTGGGCTCGAAAACATAGGCGCGGCAGTCGGACCTGGCTCTGAGGCAGGCCTGCAGGCCGGGATCGAGTTCTGCGATCGGGATTGGCTGCACCGTCGCGGCGATGTCGAGATAGTTCATCACTTTGATGTTTGGCGAGGAAACGACGTCGAAGCCCAGCCCCTTGAGGTCCTCGGCAGTGGTTTTACCGACTACGATGGCATCGAAGGCTTGCTTGGCATCTGAATAGTTGGCCCAGGGAGATTCCGAAATGGACTTGCCGCGCGGCAGCAGGCCGGTGCATCCCACCTGCAGCATTATCGCGGAAAGTATGATCAGTCGCAGCAGCAAATCCAGACGCATGGGACACCACCCTAATGTAGAAGCACTCCGTGCCGAGTCACCCCAAAACCATGGAAATCATTATAACGTAAGTTTTTATCGATGACAGCAGGTCGGGCATAAAACCCTAAAAAAAACATTCGGGGCGCTCCAAACCTTGTCGACGTGGCGTACGGGATGGTCCGCAGCGTGCGGCAAACACTATTTTGTCGTGGCGGCGGACTCTGGATCCCTTTTCCGCCGCGCCTTCAATCCGCAGTACGGACAGCGTTTTTCCGAAACTGAGCGGTTGCATGAGTTGCACCAGTAGCTAAAGACAGCATCCCTGTGGCAGGCGGCACAGCCGTCATCCCCGTTGTGGCCGCAGCCGCATTTTTCATGCACCATGACTGACTCCTACGGCCACTCCCCGGTCTGCAGAGAGGGCATCTCGCATCAGGGGAGCAGCTTTTTCAGGTACTGCCCGGTGTAGGACCGCTCCACCCGCGCCACCTGCTCCGGCGTGCCGGTGGCGATCACCTCGCCTCCCCGGTCGCCCCCCTCCGGCCCAAGGTCGATGATCCAGTCGGCCGTCTTGATGACGTCCAGGTTGTGCTCGATGACCACGATGCTGTTCCCCGCATCGACCAGCCTTTGCAGCACCTCCAAAAGTTTGGCGATGTCCGCGAAGTGGAGCCCGGTGGTCGGCTCGTCCAGTATGTAGATGGTCCGCCCGGTGGCCCGCTTGGAGAGCTCCTTGGCGAGCTTTACCCGCTGCGCCTCTCCGCCGGAGAGCGTGGTGGCGGACTGCCCAAGCTTGATGTAGCCCAGCCCCACCTCCTCCAGGGTCTTCAGCTTTCCCTTGATGCGCGGTATGTGTTCCAGGAAGACCAGCGCCTGGGAGACGGTCATGTCCAGGACGTCCGCGATGGAGCGTCCCTTGAAGCGCACCTCCAGCGTCTCCCTGTTGTAGCGCGCGCCCTTGCAGACCTCGCACTGCACGTAGACGTCGGGCAGGAAGTGCATCTCGATCTTGATGATGCCGTCGCCCGAACACGCCTCGCAGCGCCCCCCCTTTACGTTGAAAGAGTAGCGCCCCGGCTTGTAACCGCGCATCTTGGACTCGGGGAGCTGCGCGAAGATCTCCCTTATCTCGGTGAAGAGCCCCGTGTAGGTCGCCGGGTTCGAGCGCGGCGTGCGGCCGATCGGTGACTGGTCGATGTTGATCACCTTGTCCAGCACCTCGAGCCCGTGGATGCCGCGCACCGCCCCCGCCTTCTCCCGGCTCTTGTAGAGCCTCTGGTTCAGCGTCTTGTAGAGCGTGTCGATCACCAGCGTCGATTTGCCCGAGCCGGAGACGCCGGTGATGCAGGTCATGACCCCCAGCGGCAGGTCCAGCGTCACGTCCTTCAGGTTGTTTTCGCTGGCCCCCTCGATGGTCAGGAAGCGGCTCCCCTTCCTGCGCTTCTTGGGGATGGCTATGGAAAGCGCGCCGGAGAGGTAGCGTCCGGTCAGCGAGTGCGGGTTCGCCATGATTTCGGCCGGGGTCCCTTGCGCCACCACCTCGCCCCCGTGCACGCCGGCTCCCGGCCCCATGTCGATGACCCAGTCCGCCTCCATGATGGTCTCCTCGTCGTGCTCCACCACGAGGACCGTGTTGCCGATGTCGCGCAGGTGGCGCAGCGTCTGCAGCAGGCGGCTGTTGTCGCGCTGGTGCAGGCCGATGGAAGGCTCGTCCAGTATGTAGAGCACCCCGACGAGAGACGAGCCGATCTGGGTGGCGAGCCTGATGCGCTGCCCCTCGCCGCCGGAGAGGGTGCCCGAGGAGCGGTCCAGCGAGAGGTAATCGAGCCCGACGTTCACCAGGAAATTGAGCCGCTCGCGGATCTCCTTCAGGATCCTCCTGGCGATGTCCTCCTCCTTCTCGGAGAGCGCCAGGGTGTTGAAGAAGGTGAGGGAATCCTTGATGGAGAGGGAGGTGACCTGCTGGACGTTCTGCCCCCCCACCCGGACGAAGAGCGCCTCCTTCTTGAGCCTGGCCCCCTGGCAGGTTGGGCAGGGCATCACGTTCATGTACTTCTCCAGCTCCTCGCGGACCTGCTCCGACTCGCTCTCGCGGTGGCGCCTTTCCAGGTTGTTCAGCACCCCCTCGAAGGCCTTCTTGTAATTGTGGCGCTTCCCGCCGTCATCCTCCCACCAGAAATCGACCAGAGCGCCGCCCGAGCCGTTCAGCACCACGTCCTTGGCGCTTTGGGGGAGGTCCTTGAACGGCAGGCGGATGTCGAAATGGTACGCCTTGGCGAGCGCCTCAAGGGTCTGGTGGTACCACCCGGAGAAGCGCTTCTCCCAGGGAGCGATCGCGCCGTCCCGGATGGAGAGATCCGGGTCCGGCACCACCAGGTCGACGTCCAGGAACATCCTGGTGCCGAGTCCGGTGCAGTCGGGACAGGCGCCGTAGGGGTTGTTGAACGAGAACATGCGGGGCGTCATCTCCGGATAGGAGATGCCGCACTCGATGCAGGCCGACGATTCCGAGAACAGCAGCGTCTCCGCCTTGATGCCGCGCTCCTCGTCCGCCGAGAGCGCCACCTTGACGATCCCCTCGGCATGGGAGAGCGCCGTCTCCAGCGAGTCGGCGAGCCGCTTTTCGATCCCCGGCTTCACGACCAGCCGGTCCACCACGATGTCGATGTCGTGCTTTTTCTTCTTGTCCAGGGTGATCTCTTCGGCAAGATCCAGGGTGTCGCCGTCGATGATGACCCGGACGAAACCATCCTTCCTGAGCTGCGCGAGCTCCTTCTTGTACTCCCCCTTCCGGCCGCGGATGATCGGTGAGAGCAGCGTGAGCTTGGCCCCCTGCGGCAGGGCCGCGATCTGGTCCACCATCTGGGTCACCGTCTGGGACGAGATGAGGCGGCCGCAGCTGTAGCAGTGCGGCTTGCCGATCCGGGCGAACAGCAGTCGCAGGTAATCGTAGATCTCGGTCACCGTGCCGACGGTGGACCTCGGGTTCTTGCTGGTCGTCTTCTGCTCGATGGATATCGCCGGCGAGAGTCCCTCGATCGATTCCACGTCCGGCTTTTCCATCTGCTCGAGGAACTGACGCGCGTAGGCGGAGAGCGACTCGACATAGCGTCTCTGCCCCTCGGCATAGATGGTGTCGAAGGCAAGCGTCGACTTGCCGGATCCGGAGATGCCGGTAATCACTACCAGCTTGTCCCTCGGTATCTCCAGGTCAATACATTTCAGGTTGTGCTCGCAGGCACCTTTTATCACGATCTTGTCCGTTGCCATATCTCTCCCGCAAGAAGCTTTCCATCGCCGGCGAGCCGTCCGGGCCCGCGCCAGCCATAAAATATAGCACAGAGCCGCCCGAATTTGCACGCGACAAGCGCGCGGAGGCGGTTCCCGGCGACGGGGGGTCGCGGCGCGCCTCCCTTCTCGCCCTTCTGCGTCCCCTCATTCTCCTCGATTGGGAGCGACGGGATCGGGACGGGGCGGCGACAACGTGCAATTCTTACCGTTCTGGGCCAGCCCGCTTTCAGTTTTTCCCGCTGCTGCCGATAAGAACAGGGCACAGCCGAGTTGCCCCTTCGCATGTCCCGTGCACCGTCACGAAGGGGCCATACACCATTCACGAGGGAGGCGCCCATGAAAAGCCGCTTCGCAGATAAAATAGCTCCCCTTGCCCTGGCACTGGCGCTCTGTCCCTTTGCCCTGTCGTTCGCAGCGCCGGCAGCCGTGGCAGCCGCCTCCGACCACGGCGACTCGGCCGAGGCCCGCGCGCTCAAGGTAGCCGAGGTGAAACTGGCCGCGCTGGCCAGAGAGGCCATGGCGGCGAGCACCCCTGCCGGGGCCGCGACACAAAAGGCCGCAGTAAAGAAGCACCCGGTTTCGCATCGCAAGAAGCGCCCGGTCATGAAGCGTGCTGTCGTCCAGCTAAAAGGCGGGTCGGCCGGCAAGGTACAGAAGGTTACCAGCAGGCGCCTTACAGAGTCAGAGGTGCAGGGCATCCTCAGCACGACCCGGGACTTTTCCGGCTCCGACTTGAGCGGCATGAGCCTGGTCGGGGTGGACCTTAGCGGGGTGAAACTGAACCGCGCCAATCTGCAGCTGGCGAACCTGGAGCGTGCCGACCTGGCCGAGTCGGACCTGGAGCTTGCCGACCTGAGCGGCGCCAACCTGCGGGGGGCCTCGCTGAAACAGGCGCGCCTGCGGGGAACCAGGCTGGAGGGGACACGCATGGACGGCGCGCTCTGGATCGACAAGACCGTATGCAAGAAAGGGTCGGTGGGGAGTTGTATCGAATAATAATGGCAGGAACCATTGGCAGCGCTGCTGGCTGCAGGGATAAAAAAAAGCCCCGGATCGCTCCGGGGCTTTTTTGTCGTTTAAAGCTAGCTTTAAACCCTTGTCACGTTGGCTGCCTGAAGACCTTTCGGTCCGTTCTGCACGTCAAACGTTACGGCATCGCCTTCTGCCAGAGATTTGAACCCTTCGCCCTGGATCGCGGAGAAGTGTACGAAAACATCTTCGCCGTTGTCCTGCTCGATGAAACCAAACCCCTTGCTGTCATTGAACCATTTAACTACACCTTTTGCCATTGCCGCTTTCTCCTGTTACCGATGTTTCGATTATTCATGCCGGGACAATCCCCGGGCACAGTTAAAATTTTATTGCACTGTGCTCGGGGGTGTCAAGGCCTTATTTCCCTTCGTAATCCATCTCCGCCATTCTCTTGTAGAGATCGAAGCGGCGTGCGGTCAGCTCGGTGGAGCGCGCCATCAGCGTTGCGGCGGCCTCCGGGTTGTTCTTCTTCAGCACGCGGTAGCGGTTCTCGCCGTAGGCGTACTCCTCAAGGGAGATGCTCGGCTCCTTGCTGTCGAGCTGGAGCGGGTTCTTGCCCTGCTCGGCCAGCGCCGGGTTGTAGCGGACCAGCGGCCAGTGACCGCAGGCGACGGCGCGTTTCTGCCCTTCCACGGCGGTGGTCATGTCGATGCCGTGGGCGATGCAGTGGCTGTAGGCGAGGATCAGGGACGGTCCGTCGTAGGCTTCCGCCTCCATGAACGCCTTCACCACCTGGGCCGGGTTGGAGAGCGAAACCTTCGCCACGTAGACGTTGCCGTAGGCCATGGCGATCATCGCCAGGTCCTTCTTGGCCTGCGGCTTGCCGCCGGCCGCGAACTGGGCCACTGCACCCATCGGGGTCGACTTGGAGGCCTGGCCGCCGGTGTTGGAGTACACCTCGGTGTCGAGCACCAGGAGGTTCACGTTCTTGCCGGAGGCGATCACGTGGTCCAGGCCGCCGTAGCCGATGTCGTAGGCCCAGCCGTCGCCGCCGACGATCCAGACCGACTTCTTGACCAGGTAGTCGGCCAGGGAAACGAGCTTCTTGGCGGCGGGCTCGGCGGAGGCGGCGAGCGCCTCCTTCAGCTTGGCGACGCGGCCGCGCTGCAGCTCGATGCCCGCCTGATTCGACTGGTCGGCACCCTTGATCTCCTCGACGAGCCCCTTGATGGAGTCGATCTTCAGCTCGCCCAGGAGTTCGAGAGCCGCCTGGTTGAACTTGTCGACCGCGAGCCTCATGCCGAAGCCGAACTCGGCGTTGTCCTCGAAGAGCGAGTTGGACCAGGCCGGCCCGCGGCCGTCCTTGTTCTTGCTCCACGGGGTGGTGGGGAGGTTGCCGCCGTAGATGGAGGTGCAACCGGTCGCGTTGGCGATCAGGGCGCGGTCTCCGAAGAGCTGCGACATGAGCTTCAGGTACGGGGTCTCGCCGCAGCCGGCGCAGGCGCCGGAGTACTCGAAGAGCGGGGTGACCAGCTGGCTACCCTTCAGGGTGTCGAGCTTGACCAGCGCCGGGTCGGTGTCCGGGAGCTCCAGGAAGAAGTCGTAGTTGGCCGCCTCGGAGGCGCGCAGCGGCGCCTGGAAGGTCATGTTGATCGCCTTGTGCTTCGGGTCTTCCTTGGATTTCGCCGGGCAGTTGGCGACGCAGGCGCCGCAGCCGGTGCAGTCCTCGGGTGCCACCTGGACGGTGCACTTGAGACCCTTGAAATCGTTCCCCCTGGCGTCGACCGCCTTGAAGGTGGCCGGCGCGCCGGCGAGCTTGTCGGCGCCGAAGATCTTCATCCTGATGGTGGCGTGCGGGCAGACGAAGGAGCAGATGCCGCACTGGATGCAGAGCGCCTCGTCCCAGACCGGGATGTCGACGGCGATGTTGCGCTTCTCGTACTGGGAGGTGCCGGTCGGGAAGGTGCCGTCGGCCGGAATCATGGAGACCGGCACGTTGTCGCCGTAACCGGCGATCAGCTGGGCGGTCACTTCCTGGACGAACTTAGGTGCATGCGAACCGACGACCGGGGGCTTTTTCAGCTTGCTTGTGGCGGTTGCCGGAACCTTGACCTCGAAGATGTTTTCCAGGGCGGCGTCCACCGCCTTGTTGTTCATCTCGACCACCTTCTCGCCGGACTTGCCGTAGCTCTTCTTGATGGCGTCCTTGATGGCGGCCAGCGCCGTGTCGAGCGGCATGATGTTGGAGATCTTGAAGAACGCGGTCTGCATGATCACGTTGATCCTGGCGCCGAGACCGAGCTCCTCGCCGAGCGCGACCGCGTTGATGACGTAGAAGCGGAGCTTCTTGGCGATCAGCTGCTTTTGGACCTCGATCGGCATGGCGTCCCAGACCTGGTCCTTGTCGAACGGGGAGCAGAGGAGGAAGGTGCCGCCCTCTTTGGCACTGCTCAGCATGTCGTACTTCTCCAGGAAGGAGAAGTTATGGCAGGCGACGAAGTTGGCCTGGTCGATCAGGTACGGGGAACGGATCGCCCCCTTGCCGAAGCGCAGGTGCGAGGTGGTGACGGAGCCCGCCTTCTTGGAGTCGTAGACGAAGTAGGCCTGGACGTTGTTGTCGGTCTTCTCGCCGATGATCTTGATGGAGTTCTTGTTGGCGCCGACGGTGCCGTCCGAGCCGAGCCCGTAGAACATCGCCGCGTAGGTGCCGGCGGAGGCGTTCACGAAATGGGGCTCGTACTCGAGCGAGCTGTTGCAGACGTCCTCGTTGATCCCGATGACGAAGTGGTTTTTCGGCTTGGCAAGCTTCAGGTTGTCGAAGACCCCCTTGGCCATGCCCGGGGTGAACTCCTTGGAGCCCAGACCGTAGCGACCGCCGACGATCACCGGGTAGCCCTGGAAGCTGCACTTGCCGTCGGCCATGGCCTCGCCGATGGCGGTCCTCACGTCGAGGTAGAGCGGCTCGCCCAGGGAGCCGGGCTCCTTGGTCCGATCCAGGACGGCGATCTTCTTGACGCTGGCAGGCAGGGCGGCTGCGATGGCATCGACCGGGAACGGCCTGAACAGGCGGACCTTCAAGAGGCCGACCTTCTCGCCGGAGGCAAGCAGCGTCTCGAGGGTCTCCTCGACGGTGTCCGCAGCACTCCCCATCACGATGATGACGCGCTCCGCGTCGGGGGCGCCCACGTACTCGGCCAGGGAGTACTTGCGGCCGGCGATGGCGGCGAAGCGGTCCATCTCCTCCTGGACGATGGTCAGGGCGGCCGGGTAGTAGCTGTTCACCGTCTCGCGACCCTGGAAGTAGACATCCGGGTTCTGGGCGGTGCCGCGCATCACCGGACGGTCCGGCGTGAGCGCCCGCAGGCGGTGTGCCAGCACCAGATCGTCGTTGATCATGGCGCGCATGTCGTCGAAGGTGAGTTCCTCGACCTTCTGCACTTCATGGGAGGTCCTGAAGCCGTCGAAGAAGTGCATGAAGGGGACGCGGGCGCGCAGCGTCGCCGCCTGGGAGATCAGCGCGAAGTCCATGACCTCCTGGACGTTGTTGGAGCAGAGCATGGCCCAGCCGGTGGCGCGGGCCGCCATCACGTCGGAGTGGTCGCCGAAGATGTTCAGCGCGGCGGCCGAGATGGCGCGGGCGGAGATGTGGAAGACGGTGGAGGTGAGCTCGCCGGCGATCTTGAACATGTTCGGGATCATCAGCAAAAGGCCCTGGCTTGCCGTGAAGGTCGTGGTCAAGGCGCCTGCCTGGAGCGCGCCGTGGACGGCACCGGATGCGCCCCCCTCGGACTGCAGCTCGGAAACCGACGGGACGGTGCCCCAGATGTTCTTCTCGCCCCTGGCGCTCTTCTCGTCCGATATCTCCCCCATCACGGAGGAAGGGGTGATCGGGTAGATGGCGATCACCTCGTTGGTGGCGTGCGCCACGTGGGCTGCTGCTGTGTTACCGTCGATCGTTACCATTCTGCGGGACATTGAATTTCCTCCTGTGGGTTTTGACTAAATGGCACAAGGCTCAGGTTAAATGCTAACTGGCTGTCTGATTCGAAATGCTTTTCAAACGGCAGTTCGACTGCCGATGGAACGCGGTGCTGCACCGGACAGGGGGGCATCACGCCCCGGCAACCGGCCGGCCTGCCGCTTCAAAGCTCCGAGCGCCCCTCGACGGCCCGCTGCACCGTAGCGGCATCCACGTATTCCAGGTCGCTGCCGATCGGGATGCCGTGGGCCAGCCTGGTCACCCTGATGGACAGGGGCTTGATCATCCTGGTGAGGTAGAGCGCCGTCGCCTCCCCCTCGACGCTGAAGTTCGTGGCGATCAGCACCTCGCGGACCTCGCCCCCCTCAAGGCGCCGCATGAGCTCGGCGACCCTCAGATCCCGGGGAGTAACGCCGTTTAGCGGCGAGAGTGCCCCCTGCAGCACGTGGTAGCGCCCCCTGAAGGCGCGGCTTCTCTCCATGGCCATCAGGTCCTGGGGCTCCTCCACGACGCAGAGCGTCGTCGCATCGCGGTCGCCGGAGCAGATCCAGCACGGGTCGTCCTCCGTGATGGCGAAGCAGACGGAGCAGAAGCGGACCCGCTCCTTCACCTGCAAAAGGCTGTCGGCCAGGGCCTCGATGTTGTCCGGCGATTTGAGCAGATGAAAGGCCAGCCGCAGCGCGCTCTTGTCACCGACACCCGGCAATTTCTTCAACTCGCCCACCAGCCTGGTCAGAGAGTTCGAAAAATGTAGCATATTCCCACCGCGGATAAAACAATTTTCTATTGGTTATTTTTACGAAAAATTTTTTTGATGCATTAATTATTAATTAAGGGGCGCACACTCTCCGTATACGCCCCTACCCGGTCCGGCTACCGTAACGACTCCGGTATTGCTAGAAGAGCCCGGGAATGTTGAGTCCGCCCGTGATCTTGCTCATCTCTTCGCTCATGGCCGCATGCACCGTTTTCAGCGCCTCGTTGACCGCGGTGAGGACCAGATCCTGCAGCATCTCGACGTCCTCCGGATCGACCGCTTCCTTCTTGATCACCAGCGAAAGCACCTGGTTCTTACCGTTGACAACCACCGTTACGGCTCCGCCACCGGTGGTCACCTCGGCGGTACGCTCCGCCGCCTCCTCCTGCAGCTTACCCATCTTCTGCTGCATCATCTGAGCCTGCTTCATGATCTGCGCCAATCCCTTAGACATCATATCCTCCGACTTGCTGTGTATTTATAAATCCGTGAAAGGTGAACACCTCTCACCTTTCATCTTTCACGCCTTTAGGCATCTCCTTCACCTCGGCGATCTCTCCGTCGAACATCTCCACCGCCGCGGCCACCAGCGGGTGCGCTTCGGCCTCGCGCCTCAGCAGGGCCTTGCGCTCGGCGTCGTCAAGGCTTTTTTTTTCCGACAGGGTGGGCGGGGCGTCCGAGGGGACCGCATTCAAAGCGACAACCTTGACCACCGTCGCCACACCGAAGTGGGCCTTGGCCAGCGCCTTCAGCTCGGCAACCTGCTCCGGGTCCTGCAGCCTCCTCAACTGGAAGGAGTTCACCAGGCAGCCGATCTCCATAAGCTCCCGCGAGACCTTGACGGGATAGACCTGCTCCAGTTCGGCGCCCAGCATCGGCTTCCTCCCCTTGACGAAACGGACCAGGCTGCCCCAGAGGTCGCCGGCGTCCACCGGAGGCGGAGCCTCGGTTGCGGTTGCCGGCGCCGGCACGAAAGCCCCGGGCTGCGGGGCGGGGGACGCTGCTGCGGAAGGGGACGAAGCGGGGGGCGCCTGGCGGGCCAGGGCCGGCGCCGGACGGCTTTCCTGCGGCCGGCTCTCCTGGGCACGCGGCGCGGCGGCTGCAGGCTGCGGGGCACGGACCGCGCTCTGCACTCCGCCTTCCAGCGCGGCGAGCCTGGACAGGAGTTCCTGCACGGGGATGGCCGGCGCCAGGGAGGCCATCTTCATGAGCGCCATTTCCAGGATCAGCCGGGGAAAGCTGGCATGGGCCATCTCCCCCTCGGCCTTCAAAAGAAGCGTCAGGTGGCGCTGCAGATCCTGCGCCTGGCACCCTTGCCCCTGGGCCTTGAGCTCTTGCAGTTCGGCCTCGGAGAGTTCCAGCAGGTCGCCCCCCTCCCCCACCGCCTTCAGAATGGCGATCCCCCTGAACCGGCCGATCAGCTCCTGGCAGAACTGGCGCATGCTGTAGCCGAACGAGTCGACCCGGGCAACGATCTCCAGCACGCCGCGCACGTCCTTCTCAAGCACCGCCCGCGACGCATCGGCTATCAGGCGCCGGTCCACCACGCCCAAGAGCGCCGCCACGTCCGCGTCGGACACGGAGTTGCCGCAGAAGGCGAGCACCTGGTCCATGGTCGACAGGGCGTCGCGCATGCTGCCGTCCCCCTTGCGGGCCACGACGGCGAGCGCCTCGTCGCTGACCTGCACCCCCTCCTGGTCCACGATGTAGCGCAGCCTCGCCACGATGCGCGGCAGCGCGATCCGTTTGAAGTCGAAACGCTGGCAGCGCGACAGGATGGTGATCGGGACCTTGTGCGGCTCGGTGGTGGCGAAGATGAACTTGACGTGAGGGGGGGGCTCCTCCAGCGTCTTCAACAGGGCGTTGAAGGCGTTCATGGTGAGCATGTGGACTTCGTCGATGATGAATATCTTATAGCGCGAGCGCGACGGCAGATACTTGATGTTGTCCCGCAGCTCCCGGATGTCGTCGACCCCGGTGTTGGAGGCGCCGTCGATCTCGAAGACGTCGACCGAGTTACCGTCGGTGATCTCCAGGCAGGCCGCGCAGACGTTGCACGGCTCCACGGAGAGCCCGCTTTCGCAGTTGAGCGCCTTGGCGAGGATGCGCGCCGAGCTTGTCTTGCCGACCCCGCGCGCGCCGGTGAACAGGAAGGCGTGCGCCACCCTGCCGCCGTCGATGGCGTTTTTCAGGGTCTGGCTGACGTGCTCCTGGCCGACCAGGTCGCTGAAGGTCTGGGGGCGCCAC